>Ga0307378_10000163_pt1 | contig 125279 bp, 101 predicted proteins | sample UN1MG_FD_202238 | JGI IMG/M metagenome (GOLD analysis project Ga0307378, IMG submission 202238) | Soil microbial communities from Risofladan, Vaasa, Finland - UN-1 | ecosystem: Environmental > Terrestrial > Soil > Coastal area > Acid sulfate soil | place: Finland: Risofladan, Vaasa...
GAGACGGCTACGCATAGCAGGCCTCCTTTGTCCAAGGTGATGCCTACTAGCGTGGCCGCTCTCATCTGTTTTGTCAAGGTCCCACGCTACGCCGGGAAAAGCTCTCGGCTAATGTGCCATTGTCAAACTAACGTTAGCACAAAAGCGGCGAATTGGCAAATGGCTTGACACAGGCGTTCGAGCCACTTGACCGCCGTTCACGTCAGGGCTCCCCGGTCCATGTTGGGGGCGGGCGCCTTTGTTTGTGTGAGCGGGGCCGGTAGGATATAATCGGGGGGATCGGAGGAGCATAGGCGGAGGGGCGCGATGACCGCAGGGACTGACGACAGCGAGCAGGTTACTGTTCGACTGGCGAGTGTAGGAGATGCCGATCGTATTGCCGCACTCTGCCAGCAATTGGGCTATCCCGCATCCCAGGAAGAGGTGCAACGACGTCTCGAACGGATTCAGCAGGATGAACACCACGCTTTCTATGTCGCTAAACTTTCGGGCGGACACGTGATTGGCTGGGCTCATGCCTACGTTTGTCACCTGGTGGAGACCGATCCATACGCGGAAGTGGGAGGGCTGATCGTAGACGACGGTCATCGTCGGCGTGGAGTTGGACGCCTCCTGATGTGCCATGTGGAGCGATGGGCCCGTGGGCAGGGGTGTTGGACAGTTCGTGTGCGTTCTAACGTCGTTTGCAAGGGCGCTCACGTTTTCTACGAAAAGGTTGGCTACAGTTGCATCAAAACACAGTCGGTGTTCTGCAAGGGCCTGTCATTTAAGGAAGGGCGATGACGAAGAAGGACAATCCTTACGATCAAAGGTACGCGGCCCAGGAGTACTATTGGGGAAAGAAACCTTCTGCCATGTGCGGTAGGGTCATGGAGCTCGTTCGGCCCCGCCCAGACTTTCGCCCCAGGCTGCTGGACCTGGGGTGTGGCGAGGGAAGAAACGCCGTCCATTTTGCTAGACACGGCTTTGAGGTCGTCGGCCTCGATGCGTCTCTACCTGGCCTGGAGAAGATGAGAAGGTATGCTGAGGAAGTTAGAGTCCACATCGAACTGATCCACGCTGACATTGTAAACTATGAGCTTGCAGATACCTACGACGTCATCTTTTCGACGGGAACCCTGCATTATCTGCCACTTGAAGGGAGAAGTCGACGTTTCCAGAACTACAAAAAGTGTACTTCGCCTGGTGGCATCAACGCGCTTTCCGTATTCGTGAGAAAGCCGTTTATTGCGAGAGCGCCGGACGCCGAGGAGGCCGCTTTCCCCTACACATCTGGAGAGTTGATGAGCTATTTCTGGGACTGGGAGATTCTTTACTGCACCGAGGAAATCTTTGATTGTATGTCCAGTGGCGTTCCTCACAGGCACGCAGCCAACAGGATAATCGCCAGGAGATATCTCAACAATGGATAGCAAGGACGCTCAAGGATGATTTCTCTGTCCTGGTCAAGCCCATTGGTTACGATCCAGTTCGCCCGGCGATGCGCACGGATGGCGCTGGTCGGCCACATCGGCGCGACATTGGACATGCTGGGGACCGTGACCCAACTGCATCGGGGAGCGGGTTAGATGCCTGACCCGCGGCTTCGCATGCTGCGCCCGATCCTGTGGCTGGCTGGGCTACTTGTCGTCGCGTTGACCGTGCAGTCCGTCGTCGTGGCCCACCGGACCTGCACCCGGGGCCTCCCCGATGGTTTCCCCGTACCCGTCGCCGGGGCCGACGTACCCATCCTCGGCGTCAACGTCGCGTTGGAACAGTACGACGACGAGGATATCGAGGCCGCGCTGGACCGCATCGCCGAGGGCGGCTTTGCCTGGGTGCGCCAGTCCTTCTATTGGAGCCAGATCGAACCGCAGCCGGGCCGCTTCGACTGGACGATCCCTGACCGCATCCTGGTCGCGCTGGCCCGTCACCCCGAATTGCGGCTGGTGGCCGTCCTCGACGATAACCCTCCTGTGCCTCCTGCTGATCCCGATGGCTTCGCTGCCTTTGCCGGGGCCTTTGCCGCTCGCTACGGCGCGCAGGTCGACGACTATCAGGTCTGGGACGAGCCGAACCTGGCCGACCACTGGGGCGGTGGCCCCGTCAACCCGCCCGCCTACGCCGACCTCCTGGCCCGCACCGCGCGCGCGGTCCGCGACGCCGATCCATCTGCCCGGATCCTCCTGGCCGGCCTGGCCCCCACCGTCGAGACTGGCTCCCAGAACCTGAGCGACGTGCGCTACCTGGAGCAACTCTACCAGGCGGGGGCTGCCCCCCACTTTGACGTCGTCGCCGGCAAGCCCTACGGCTTCGACACCGGCCCCGACGACCGCCGCGCCGATGAGGCGGTGCTGAACTTTTCGCGGTTGCTCCTGCTGCGGGAGGTGATGGTCAGGCACGGCGACGCGAACAAGGCGGTCTGGGCCAGCCACTGGGGATGGAACGCGCTGCCGCCGGGCTGGACGGGCGCGCCCTCCATCTGGGGCCAGACCGACGAACGGACCCAGGCCTCGCGCACCGTCGTGGCGCTGGAGCGAGCGCGGGCCGAGTGGCCCTGGGCCGGCGCGCTGATCCTGGACCAGTTTCAGCCCGACGCTGCCCCCGACGACCCGCGCTGGGGCTTTGCGCTGGTGGGGCCCGACGCCACTCCTCGCCCGGCCTACGACGCGGTGGCCGCCTGGGCGGCCGCGCTCCCTGACGCCGCTCCCGTCGGCGGCTATCCGGCGCTCAACCCGTGGGCGACCTACGAAGGAGGCTGGCGCGTGGGGCCGCTGGGCGCTGACGTCGGATCTGACAGAGACCGGGCCACCTTCCGTTTCGAGGGGCCCGCCGTCGCGCTGACGGTGAGGCGAGGGCCGTACCGGGCCTTCCTCTACGTGAAGGTGGACGGCAGGCCGGCGGACGCGCTGCCTCGGGACAGGGCGGGCCGCGCCTACGTCGTCCTCTACGATAGCGTCCGTGCCGTCGCCACCGTTCCCCTGGCGAGCGGCCTTCCCCCCGGCCTCCACACCGTCGAGGTCGTGGCCGAGGGCGGGCAGGGCCAGTGGGCGCTGGTCGATTGGTGCGTCGGCCCGGGGCCGGTCCACGACGGCTACGCCTGGAAACTGGCTGGGCTGGCCGCGGCGGGGCTGGCGTTGGTGGCGCTGCTGGTCCGAGACGCGCGGCGGGTAGCCTGGGCCGCGCTGGGACGCTGGTTCCTGGGCTGGCCCGAATGGGCGCAGGTGGCGTTGGTTGTGGTGCTGACCGGCCTGCTCTGGGCCGCCGCCGGGGCCAGTTGGGGACGGAACTTGAGCAGCCCGTGGTTCGTCGTCAGCCTGCTGGCGTTGCCTGTGTTGGCCTCGCTCTTTACACTGCGGCTCGACCTGGGGCTGGCGCTGGTCGCGTTTAGCGCGCCGTTCTACCTGCACCCCGGCGATATGCTGTATCGAGCGCTGAGCCTGCCAGAGGTGCTGGTGGCGGTGTGTGGGGTGGGGGTCCTGGTGCGGAGGGGACAAGGGGCAGGAAGCAGGAGGCAGGAGGCAGCTTTCACACTTCTCGATCTCGCGGTGCTGTTGTTGATGGTGGCGGCGGTCGTGGCTGGGGTGGCCGCCGCAGACCGGTGGGCGGCGCTCTTTGAGCTGCGGGCCGTCTTTCTGCTCCCGGCGCTCTACTACGCGCTGCTGCGGCTGGCCCGCCTGGACGGGCGTGCCTGGCGGCGGATCGTGGATGGCTGGGTTCTGGGGGCCGTCGGGGTGGCGCTCGTCGGCCTGGCGCAGTACGCGCTGGGGCGCAACCTCGTCGTCGCCGAGGGGGGGCTGCCGCGCTTGCAGAGCGTCTATTACTCGCCCAACAACGTCGGGCTATACCTGGGGCGGGTGTGGCCGCTCCTGGTCGCCGTCGCGCTGTGCGGGACGCGGGACCGCCGCCGGGCGGTCTACGCGCTGGCGTTGGTGCTGGTGACGCTGGCGCTGGGGCTCAGTTTCTCGCGGGGGGCGCTGCTGCTGGGACTGCCGGCGGCGATCCTGGTGATGGGCTGGCGGATCGGAGGACGCACCCGGTGGCTGGCGCTGGCGCTCGTCCTCGTCGGCGCGCTCGCGCTGATCCCGCTCCTGCGCCTGCCGCGCTTCGCCTCGATGTTCGACCTGCAGGAAGGCAGCACCTTCTTTCGGCTGGAGCTGTGGCACAGCAGCCTGGCGATGATCCGCGAGCATCCCTGGTTCGGCGTCGGGCCGGGCAACTTCCCGGCTGCTTACCGCACTCGCTACGTCCTTCCTTCCGCCTGGCAAGAGTTCAACCTGGAGCATCCGCACAGCGTTTACCTCGATCACTGGACGCGGCTGGGGCTGCTAGGGCTGCTGGCTGGGGTGGCGGTGCAGGTGGCGTTTTGGCGCGCAGTGCGCCTCTCACCCTCCCCCGCTGCCTGTGGCGGCACCCCCTCTCTCTCCCAAGGGTTGGGAGAGGGAGCGGGCTGGGGGGAGGGTGAGGATCTTCGCCTCGGCCTCGTGGGGACCATGGCGGCTCTGCTGGCCCACGGCCTGGTGGATAACACGTTGTTCTTCCCTGACCTGGCGCTGACTTTCTTCCTGGTGTTGGCGCTGGTGCAATCGAGTAGAATCTCAGAAAGGTAGGAGAATGCGTTCAAAACGGTTTGAGAAACTTGCCGACCGTCCCGTCAACCGCGAGACGTTCATCAAGCCCTGGCCCGAGGTGGGCCTGGTTGCGATGGGTAGCCCTCTCGACCCCTCGCCCAGCTTGAAAATCGAGGATGGCGTTGTGGTCGAGTTGGACGGTGTGCCGCGCGGTGAGTTCGATCTGATCGACCACTTTATCGCCCGGCACGCGCTCAATCTCGACGTGGCCGGGCGTGCGATGAACACGGACTCGCGCGAGATCGCCCGCATGTTGGTGGACATCAACGTGCCGCGCGCCACAATCCTCGAACTGGCGAGTGGTTGCACGCCGGCCAAGCTGGTGGACGTCGTCCAGCAGATGAACGTGCTGGAGATGATGATGGGGCTGGCCAAAATGCGCGCCCGGCGCACGCCCGCCAACCAGGCCCACGTCACCAACCGCAAGGAGAACCCCGCCCTGTTGGCGGCCGATGCGGCCGAGGCTGCGCTGCGTGGCTTTGCCGAGATCGAGACCACCGTCGGCGTGACCCGCTACGCGCCGCTCAACGCCCTCGCCATACTCGTGGGCTCTCAGACCGGGCGTGGGGGCGTACTGACTCAGTGCGCGGTCGAAGAATCCACCAATCTGCGGTTGGGCTTCAAGGGTCTGACCAGCTATTCCGAAACGCTGTCAGTGTATGGCACCGAGGACACCTTTGTCGATGGCGATGATACACCGTGGTCCAAAGCCTTTCTGGGGGCAGCTTACGCCAGCCGCGGCGTAAAGACCCGCACCACCTCGGGCACGGGCGCTGCCGCTCTGATGGGGCACTCCGAGGGCAAATCCATGCTCTATCTCGAAGCACGTTGCCTGCTCGTCACGCGCGGCGTAGGGAGCCAGGGCACGCAGAACGGCTCGATCAGTTGCATCGCGTTGCCCGAATCGTTGCCCGGCGGCGTGCGCGCCGTTCTGGCCGAAAATCTGATCGCGACGATGCTCGGCCTGGAGGTGGCTTCTGGCAATGACGCGCTGGCCTCCCACTCGGAGATGCGCAAGAGCGCCAAGCTCATGCTTCAATTCATTCCCGGCACCGACTTTGTCACCTCTGGCTATGGAGCGATCCCGCGTTACGACAACATGTTCGGCGGTGGCAATTTTGACGTGACCGAGTTGGATGACTGGTACGTGCTCCAGCGCGACATGCAGGTCGACGGTGGCATCGTCCCTGTCAGGGAAGCGGACGTGTTGCGCGTACGTGAGCGCGCCGCCCGGGCGATTCAGGCCGTGTTCGACGGGTTGGGCTTTCCCCCGATCACCGATGCCGAGATCGGGGCGGCTGTCACGGCCTATAACAGCGCAGACATGCCGGACCGGGACAAGGTGGCCGACATCGAGGCTGCGCAAGGGCTGCTCGACGGACCACTGACCGCGATCGAGATCGTCAAACCTCTCAAAGAGGCTGGCTTTCACGACGTGGCGGCCAACATCCTGGAGATGCAGCGCCAGCGCGTGATCGGCGATTACCTCCAGCCATCCGCCATCTTTGGCGACCACTTCCAGGTGCTCAGCGCGCTGACCGATCCCAACGACTACCAGGGGCCGGGCACCGGATGCCGCGTGGAAGGCGACCGTTGGTCGGTTCTGCAGGACCTGCCGCAGGCCTGGGACCCGCGCATCTACCTGGAGAACCTCGGCGTTTCCCGGCGCGAGGCCTGGCTGGAGGAGATCGGCCCGGCCAGGCGGGGCGACCAGCCCGAGGTCGTCGTCGCGGTTGGCCCGGCCTTTGGCGTCGAGATTGGCCGAACCATCGGCGGGTTGGATCACCGTGATGTGCTGTCCGCTATATTGCAGGGCGTTCAAGAGGAAGGTGTGCCTGCCCGTGTGGTGCGCGTCTGCCACACGTCAGATTGCGCCTTCATCGGCCACGCGGGCGCGCAATTGAGCGGCTCCGGCGTTGCCATCGGGGTCCAGTCCAAAGGGACGACCGTCATCCACCGGCGCGATCTGGCCCCTCTCGAGAACCTGGAGCTCTTCCCGCAGGCCCCCAACCTCGACCTGGACACCTACCGTCAGATCGGCTGCAACGCAGCGCGCTACGCCATCGGCAAGCCAACCGCCCCCGTGCCGGTCAAGATCGACAACACCGCACGGTTGCGATTGATCGTGCAGACCACGCTGATGCACCTGCGTGAGACGCAACAGGTTGAGCGCGATCGCGTACCCACGGAGATACGTGTTCTCAGAGAGGAGGTCGTATGATGGGTGAACCGGTGCGCACCCCGAGTGGACGCACGCTGGATGAACTCACTATCGAGGCTGTTCTTGCCGGCGAATTGACCGCCGAGGACTTTAGTATCAGCGGTGACACGCTGCGCCGTCAGGCCGACGTGGCCGAGGCCGCTGGCTACCGGCAACTTGCAGAGAACCTGCGCCGCGCCGCCGAGTTGACGCGCATCTCCAATCAGGAGGTGCTCGACATCTACAACGCGCTGCGGCCTGGACGCACCACGTACGGCCAACTGATCGAGCTGGCAGACCGCCTGGAGAACGATCTCGACGCGCCGCTGAACGCCGCCTTCGTCCGTGAGGCGGCCGAGGTCTACCTGGAACGCACCATCGTCAAGCCCTGAGGTTAGGACCTGGGGCTGATCTCTGGCCTGTCCTTGGGGCGGTCGGAGTCCGGCGAGAGCGTTTCTCAGATAAGCACTTGGGAGGAAAACATGAGTTCTGATCTATTCCTGGTCACCGATATTCCTGTCCCTGACTTTTCGGCAGGAAACGACCATGCGGGCATGGATTGCCTGCTGAACCTCATGGCCCGCCACGGGCTCAAGCTGTACCAGTCGGCTCAAGAAGGCCCCCTGGCTGGGCCAGAGGGTCTCATTTCCCCTGACGACGTCGTGTTGCTCAAGGTCAACGCCCAGTGGAAGTACCGGGGATGCACCAATAGCGACGTGGTCAGGGGACTGGTCCAGCGCATCCTGGAACATCCCGATGGCTTCAGGGGCGAGGTGGTCATGTTCGACAACGGGCAGGGGCAGGGGAGCATGGATGGCGATGCCCGGGGCTGGGGCCGTTATTCCGACGATTCCATCCAGGCCAATGCGGAGAACCCCTCGCACTCCTTCTCCTACCTGGCTGACGGCGTCTTCGCTGGGCGAGGGGTGTCCACCTGCCTCCTCGACGACATCCGCGACGTCTTTATCGCGGCGACGGATCACCAGACGGATGGCTACCGAATCTGGGAGGGGGTGTCCTATCCCTGCTTTACTACGGCGGGGGGTCACCGGGTGGAGCTGAAGGAGGGGGTGTGGGACGGCACCGGGTTCGTGGACCGGATCAAGCTGGTCAACATGCCGGTGCTAAAGACCCACGAAGGGTGTGGAGTGACCGCCTGCCTGAAGAACTTTTACGGTGTCCTGTCCATGGGGCACCCTCCGCGAGACTACCACTATGGGGAGGCTGGGACCGTCTGGGGCGAGATGATCGCCCGGGTGCAAGCGCCGGTACTCAACATCCTGGATTGCACCTGGATCTCCCTGCATCATCATTGCGGCTATCCGGCGTCCAACACCTCGCGGCTGAACCAGCTGATGGCCAGCGTTGATCCGGTGGCGCTCGATTTCTGGGCCAGCAAGTATATCTTCTACCCCGTCAGCGGGGACCCCGATGACCACCCTGACTATCCCGAAGCCTACACCGACTCCAATCTAGATATGCACCTGACTCAGGCCCGGGATACCATAAACAGGTATGGGGGAATCTATGGCCGGCCGGTCACCAGGGACGAGCGGGAGATGCGCCTGTTTGTGGACAGGCCCTAGACGGACTGCTGGGCGCGGGAAACCTGGGCGCGAAGCTCGGCGATGCGCGCCGCAGCCTCGCCCCGGGCTTCTTTCAGCCGCCTGACTGATGGCGTCCCGTCGCGCAAGGCATCGAGGATCACCCCCTCGGCGGCGACGAACGCATCTCCGATGTCTGCCAGTTCCGAGGCAATCTCGCGAGGGATGGTCGTGACGCCATTGACGTCCCCGTGGAGCAGGTCATCGGGATAGACGACCAGCCCCCCTACGTGGACCGGCACGTGAACGTGTGGAATGTGACAATATCCATGCGCGCAGATGGTGCTGCTGGTGAAAACAGGCAAGTTCAGCGCGCGCACCTGTTCGAGGTCGCGTCCGGCACCGCTGGTGATCAGCCCGACCGCGCCAAACGATTGGTACGTCGTGCACATGACTTCCCCGAACGTCGCTGCCACAGGGGGGTCGTCCAAATCCTGAAACACGACCACGGGCGGACCCGACAGCTCGCCGAACCGCTCCACCTGGACTGCCGTGCTGGCGTAGGCGTCTCCCTCTCGGGGAGGAGCCGCCGCGCGAAACGTCGCTGTCGCCGCAAAGCCCACCATCGGGCGCAGCTCGGGGAAGCAGCACTGAATTCGAGCGTCCATGTACCCCGTGCTGCGGGGGCGCACGTCGAACAGCTCGATCAGGTTGCAGATCGTCGGGGTGTCAAAGGTGCGCAGATTTTCCAGGACCCCGGGGCGAATTGAGCACATGGTGTTACTCCTTTGATGGGACCCTTTGAACCTTGCGAAGGTTACGTGCCAGCCCTGGCAGTTGGGACGTTCCCGGCTGACAGGGGCCCGTTGGGCTTAAAAATCCCATCAAACCTTCGCAAGGTTCAGGAGGTCTAGAGATACGGTTGCAACAGGGTCAGGATTCTGGTCAGCGGCGCGACGTCGTCCTCGTCAAACTGGGCCAGCTTGTCCGAGTCCACGTCCAGCACGGCGATGACTCTGTCCCCTTTCATCACCGGCAGCGCGATCTCGCTCCTGGAGCGGGAATCGCAGGCGATGTGACCGGGGAACTGCTCGACGTCTGGCACGTCCACTGCCGCCCGAGTCCGGACGCAGTGCAGGCAGACGCCGCGATCGCGCAGCACCAGGCAGGCGACCGGCCCTTGGTACGGCCCTACGTGCAGTTCGTTCTCTTGATCGCGGGACAAAAAGTAAAAGCCTGTCCAGAAGTGATGGCCCATTTTGTGGTGCAGCACGGCGCAAATCGTCGCCATCGCCGCCACCAGGTTGGGCGACTTGCCCGCGATCAGGCCCTCCAACTGTGCGTAGATGCGTTCGTAGCGACCGGGTCTTCTTGGGTCGATCAACGCGCCCTCCCTATCCATTCAAGCAGCCAGCATACGGCGGCCAACCTCCTCCGCTTTCCGCTCGCCATAGAGCACTTTTACCAGCTTGAGCGCAAATTCTATCGCGGTTCCTGGCCCACGGCTCGTGATGCACGGCCCATCCACGACGATGCGTGTCTCTGCCGCATCGGCGTTTTCGAGCTGATCGACAAAATCCGGGTGACAGGTGGCTCGATATCCTTTCAGGAGGCCGTGGTGCTGGAGCACGACAACCGGGGAGGCGCAGATGGCCGCGTACAACCGTCCCTCCCGCCGTTGGCGCTTGAGCATCTCCTCCAGATCCTCCGCGTTACGCAGGTGCTCTGCTCCGGGCATCCCCCCCGGTAAGGCGATCAGATCGTACGTTTCGTCCACACAGTCACCGATGAGTTGGTCAGCAACCAGTTTCACTCCCCGAGATGCGGTGACCTGCAGTTCTTCGACGGAAGCGACGGTTACAGATACCCCCGCTCGCCTGAGAACATCGATGATGCACACGGCTTCTATTTCTTCAGTCCCATTGGCGATTGGGACCAGTGCCTTCTTGGACATGCGATCCCCCTGACAATCGAATCCTATAGTCCCGCGCGGGAGGAATTCATCAACATACAGTCCCCAGAGACACCAAGAAGCGCCCCGTCTGGGTGGACGAGGCGCTCACGGGATGCCAGGCGCTAATCCGCGCACCCTGGCAGCGTGCAATACCGGGCGTCGAGGATCTTGAGGCCCAGTTCCTCCATCGCCGAGACGAGCTGTTCCTCGGGGACGTCCGTAACTTTGATCGTGAGCTGGCGGTTGGTCGGATCCTCACCCATGATCGTGCCCTGAGCGACAAAGTTGCCGCCCATCTCAGCGACCTTGCCAGCGATCTTGGCCAGCATGCCCTTCTTCTCCGGGACCAACATGCTGAGGCGCACCCCCTCCTCCCGTGCTCCCAGCATCTCCAGGAAGATCTTGAACAGGTCTGTCTCGGTGATAATGCCCACCAGCTTGTCGCCCCGCATCACCGGCAGGCCGCCGATTTTGTTTTCGGCCATGATCAGCGCAGCCTCTTCCAGCGGCATGTCTTCGGTGGCGGTGACCACGTCTTTCGTCATGATGTCGCGCATCTTGATTCTCGAGAGCAGGTAGGGAAGCTCATAGATGCTCAGCGACGTGGCCGGCGAGGGTGAAGCTTTTAACAGGTCCAATTCCGATACGATGCCCACGAGCTGCCCGTGTTTGTTCAGTACGGGCAGACGCCGGACCTTTTCGCTGTGCATCAACTCCAGCGCTTTGTCGATGCCGGTGTCCTCGGTGATGGTGATCGGACGCTTGGTCATTCGATCTCCTACGAGCATAGTTAACCTCCTTAATCCTTTGAGTATGTGCCAGCTACAACGAACGCGGATATTTTACCCTAATCTGTCAAGTCTGCCAACTGCCAGTTGACGGCTCCAGCTTCCAGTGTCGAACAGCAGAAAAGCCCATGGCGTTCCAGCCACCCACAGTCTCTCGATGGTGGATCCAATTGGTGCGCCTGCTCAGTCTACACCGTCCTCCTCTAGACGGATCACATCGGGCAGCAGTCCCATCTTGCCCAGCGCGACGACGAGGCGCGCCCAGTCTCGCTCGCGCACGACGGCGGCCGTCGGCCCGACCTGCTCGTTGATGAGGTGGCGGGTCAGTGGGGAGGATACGACCTGTGCCATCAGTCCCTCGCTGGAGAGGCGCAGCAGCACCGCCCGCTCCAGCCGGGCCTCCGCCCCGCGAGCCTCCCAGCGCGTCAGCGCGGCTTCGACGAATTGGGGCACGGGCGCGCTGGTCGTGCGGCCCAGGAACTCGAGCACACGCGCCACGGGAATGCCCTGCTGCCGTGCATGCGTCAGCGAAGTGGGGGTCAGCCGGTAGACGAAAGGGTCGCCGGTGCGCACCCATTCGGCGATGCGGGCCAGTTGGAAGCGTTCGTAGCGCCTGGCTGGCGGTGCGAGCACGGTGAAATCGGGCCGCAGCGCCAGCGGCGCTGGTTCGGGCTCGGATGGGAGCTTGGCCAGCCCGAGGGAAGCCGCCCCCACCGGGGTCAAGCGGAAGACGATCGGTGGTCCATCAGGCGCGGCTGCGCCCAGGTCGGTCAGCCCCAGCCAGGTCAGCGGCCCTGCGATCAGGTGCCGGATGAGTGCCCCCTCGACGGTGTCCCAGCTTTCAAAGCCCGAGAGATACGCGCCCGTGGCCGTGTCGCGGATGTACCAGCTCGTATAGTCCCCGTCAGGCCGCTGAAAGTCTGGGTCAGCCTCTTTGACGGCACGGACAAAGCCGTCGAGTTTGTACCATTTGTCCGGCGCACACGCCGTCAGGTGGCGGAGAATGGCCTTGCGCGCCAGGAGCGGGTCATTGCGCCAGGCCCCGGTATCCTCAGGGTGGAGCGTGGGGACGTGAAACAGGTCGTTCCACGTCGGATCGTCCCGCCAGGCCGACACGAGCGCGCGCCGCTGCTCGCCGGTCGCTGATTGGAGCCAGGCAGCCACGGGGCTGGGATCGGGGCGCAGGTGGCCGGAATCGGTCAGGCGCAGCCACCCCAGGTGCTGGACCAGGTGTCGCAGGAAGGCCAGCCGCGCGCGGTCCGGATCGTGCAGGCGACGGGCCAGGCGGGCCTCGTGGCGGGCAGGCCAACCGCCGTCAGAACTTGGGCGCACCCGCTCGTTCTGGAGGTAGACCAGCAGTGTACAGGCGTCGTCGAGCAGCGCGTCGCCGACCAGGCGTGCTGCGGCGGGCTCGGACGATGGCTCGAGCACGACGACGGGCGGTGGGGTGGGGGGAGCTGCCAGATGTGCCCGCAGTTCTGGCGGGACGAAGACGACCTCGTAGCTTCCCTCAGTGCCCTGTTCAAAGGCACGCGAGATGAAGCCTCTGTACCACAGCCCTTCGGCGGGGGAGATGGGTGCCTGCCAGGGCTGCTCCCGCTCCAGCCGGCCTGGCCCCATGGTGCGTATTTCTCCCCATTGACGGGCAAAGACCCGCAGTGGCATCCGTCCACCGGCGGCGAGCAACGCCTCCAGTCCCCGGCGCTGGTCGTCGGGAAGCACCTCCCAGGCGTCGGCGATCGTCTCGGGCCGGGCCATCGCCTCTGCCAGTTGGGCCGCCGCTTCCTGCTGGCGGCTCGTCATCAGCTCCACGTCCCAGAAGCGGGCGATGGCTCGTAGCCGGACCATGTCGACATCGAGCAGGCATTGATCGAGCGGGCGCATAGCAGGTCTATTATAGCCTGACCAGGATGAGATCACAAGAGGGAGAATGAACAATGACCAATGACCAATGACCAATGACCAATGAACAATGACCAATGTCCAATGAACAATGAACAATGACCAATGTCCAATGAACAATGACCAATGTCCAATGACGGATGACGAACAAATGCAAGGACGAGAGATGCACAGGTGACGGGCCGATGATGGAACGCTGGCTCCCCGCGTACAACTCGCCGCACGCAAGTTGCGTATTCAGATGAAGGGGTTATAATTAAAGTTACAGTGCCTGCAAAGGAGTGGAAAGATGAAAGAAGGGGGTCCAATCCAGGTTCCGCCGGATGACACCAGTGCGCTGCTGGTATGGATTAAGGATGTTGCCCGCCAGGCGCGCCTGGCCTGGCGGCTGTTTTGGGACCAGCGCGTGCCACTGTGGACCAAGTTGATCCCACCGGTAGCGCTGGGTTATGTTCTTTTCCCTCTAGACATTATCCCCGACGTAGTGCCGGGCCTGGGTCAGTTGGACGACGTCGCCGTGCTGCTGATCGGGGTCAAGCTCTTCATCGAGCTATCCCCACCGGACGTGGTGCACGAGCACCTACGGGCGCTCGGAGCGCGCATCAAGGAGTGGCGCGCGGTGGAAGATGAGGAGGGCGAGTCTTCCGTCGTGATCGAGGGAGAGTACGAGTTGAAAGGGCCGGAAACGCCGGAGGGGTAGGAGCGGGTGACGTGTGGCCTGCTCACTCCAAGATCTGGCCGTCTTTCAGTTGCAGAACCTCATCCACGTATTCGTCGACGAGTGCGTCGTGCGAGGCCATCAGCACCGTCACGTGCTCTTCCTCCACGATGCGCCGGAAGAGGGTGAGCGTCTCCCGGGCTGTCGTGCTGTCCAGTTCACCCGTCGGCTCGTCGGCCAGGACCAGTTGGGGGCTGTTGGCCAGGGCCCGGGCGATCCCCACCCGCTGTTGCTGACCGCCCGACATCTCGTAGGGACGGTGCTGAGCCCAGTTGGCGAGGCCCACCAGGTCCAGGCAGTGGAGCGCCCGCTCGCGGCGCTCTTTGCCGTGCACGCCGACGATACGCAGCATGAGCTCCACGTTCTCATACGCGGAGAGCGTGGGCAGCAGTCCGAATGACTGAAAGACGAACCCCACTTGTTCCCGGCGCCATCGCGTGAGCTGCTCCCCGTGCAACTCTGCAAGATCACGCCCGAACACGCGTACAACGCCGGACGTGGGGTGATCGAGCCCGCCGATGCAGTTGAGCAACGTCGTCTTGCCACTGCCTGAGCGCCCTTTCACGGCGACGAACCTGCCGGATTCGACCTCGAGATTGATGCCACGCAAGGCCGGCACCTCCTGCGCGCCAGCCTTGTATATGCGCCACAGTTCTTCGGTCTCGATGGCGGTGCCATTGGGGCTCGGGTCTCTCGCCATCACATTTTCCTCCCATCTCCATCGCTGTGTCGCCCACGGCCGAGGATGCCGCGCCTGGGCTTCTTCGTTTTGGGCTGGCTGGCAAACGGAAGCCGCGTGAGTGCCTGCGGAATTCGCCCGCGCAGGCCAACCGCGTACCGATGGACGCGATTCCGCACCGCTTGGAGCGCAGATGAAAGGACGCTGGCGCCGTGCGCTCCGCGTGTCCCTGGCCCTGGCACCAGGTCGATGACCGACGTCTCAGCCGCCTGTGCGTGGACAGACTGAGGTGCTGGCCGGATCAGGATGCCCTCCTCGGTCAACTCCAGCCGGGCGCGTCCTTTGATGTCAAAGTGTTCCAGGTGCTCTTTCGGCACCTGGAGGCGGCCGGCCGAATCCAAAACCACCAGTTCCTCAAAGACCTCCTCCACTTCCCCTTCCTCAGCGCCGCCCTCCGCTGTCAAGTTGCCCTCGGGTGCGTGGTTCAACACAGACTGGCGTACCGTCTCCGTGGCTGTCTTGCCGTCGCGAATGGCGACCACCCGGTCCATGTGGCGAGCGATGCCCGGGTCGTGGCTGACGATCAACGTTGTCAACCCATGCTCGCGATTGAGACGCTGGAACGTCTGGTAGATGGTCAGCGCTGTGACCGAATCGACCTCGCCGGTCGGCTCGTCCGCCAGGAGTAGGATGGGATTATTGGCCAGTGCGACGGCGATGGCGACCCGTTGCTGCTCACCACCCGACATCTGCGCCAGGCGGTGATGCCGCCGTTCGGCCAGCCCCACCGCCTCGAGCAGTTCCTGGGCGCGCTGGCGTTTCGGAGGCCCTGCCTGGCCCGCCAGCGTCATCGGCAACTCGACGTTCTCCAGCGCGCTCAGGTAGGGGACGAGGTTACGGCTGCCTTGCTGCCAGACGAACCCCACCTTGGACCGACGATAACGGTTCAGCGCCGCATCTGACATCTTGAGCAGATCTTGCCCATCCACCCACACGCGCCCGGCTGAGGGGCGGTCGATGCCGCCCAATATGTTCATCAGCGTAGACTTGCCGCTGCCACTAGGGCCGACGATGCCCAGCAGCTCTCCGGGGGCCACGACCAGGTCCAGACCTTGCAAAGCCACGGACTCTAAATCGGCGATCTTGTAGATCTTTACCAGGTTATCGCAGACGATAAACGCTTCTTGTGCCATGTCACGCCGTTTCTCCCAATTTGACTGCCTGGAAGATCTTCATACGCAGGAGCAGCGCTGCCAACCCACCCAGTGCACCCACAAACAGCAATCCGAACAGGGCATAGATGCGAAAGATGGCCGACCAGGCGATCTTCACTACGAAGGGTGGGGTTTGAGCCGACGGTCCAGTGCCCACCTGCAGGTAGGGAATGAACATCTCACTGACCCAGGCGCCCAGGCCCGTGCCGGCAACCACCCCGACCAGGATGAGGAAAGCCAGTTCCCAGGCCAGGAACGCCGTCATTTGCCTGGATGACAGCCCGATGGCCCGCAGGATCCCCAGTTCGATGAAGCGGCGACGGAAGGAGAAGAGCGCGTAGAGCAGAAAGCCCAGCACCGTCAAAAGGGCGGCGGCCACGAATCCCACGGAAAGCAGTCCGAACAGCCCCTGGCGCTCTGGGCGCCGTTGTTCTGCGTCGACTTTGAGAAGCGGTGCATCCCAGTCCAGCACGCGCAGGCGCAGATCGCGCACGCCCTCCACGATCTGATCATGGTCCACGTCCGGATCGGCCTTCAGCCATACGTTGTATGGAAACTGTCCTCCTGCCTGTTCGAAGAGGTAGTCCAGATTGCCCACAAAGAGCGGCCCGTCTTCTGGATACCAGGTAGGGAACAGGTCGAAGGCCCCTGCGATTTTTACGTCGAGTTCATTCGCCTGCCCGTACGTGTGGACCCGCACGCGGAAGGTGTCGCCGACGTTGAGCGCATGCTGGCTCATAAAACTGCGGGGCACCAGCACGCCGTTCCAGGTGACGGCCAGCGCATTCATCAGCTCGCCCAGGCTGACCGGGGAGAAATCCGGTCGCCAGAAAGCGACCTGGGCAAAGTCAACCCGGTCGATGCCGACGAACGTGCCTTCCTGCGACCCGCCGCTCAGCCGGGTGATCGCCTTGTAACGCCCGACCCGGGCGGCCGCCTGCACCTCTGGCACCTTGAGGTGCTCAGATACCGGCAGGAAAAGCCAACTGGGGCCTTCTTCTTCCTCTTCCTCTTCGGTAGCAGGTCCTGCCGCGCCACCAAACGCCTGACCGAGCCCCGTTGTCTCCGTGCTCTCACCCATCTCCACCAGGCGCACGTCTGCGCCGACCTGATAGTACATCTGGTCATACAGATGCTGGTCCAACGTCTGCGCCAGCGAGGCGGTGAAGGCGGACAGGCTGAGTGTGAGCACCAGGAGCATCAGCGGCGCGGTGTAGAACCCAGGCGTGCGCGAGAGGTGACGGCCCGCCAGCAGGATGCCGATGCCGCCCATGTGCGAGGCGATCCAGGATATGCCGGCCATAGCCACTGGCAGGATACGCAGGATGAAGAGTGTGAGCGCAAAGATGCCCAGCGCTGGCACCAGGAAGAGCAGCGGGTTCTGGAAGGGATCGTTGACCATCTCCCCGCCGGCCACGGGCAGGACGATGCTCCCCTGCTGCCGCAGCAAGTATGTGCCGTAAGCCGCTGGTATGAGCAACAGGAAGTCTAGCCAGGCGCGTTGCCACCACGGCGGCCGCAGCGCACGTGCACGTTCCTGCTTGTAGGTGACGATCGTATGGCGGGCGGCACCGATCGTAGGGCCTATCTGTGCCAACAGCGCCAGGCCGATTGCCGCCAGGCCCATGCGCAGCGTGGCCATCGTCATCCCCACGCGCAGGTCGGACCGGGCGCTAAAGTCGAGAAAACTGCGCGCCCGGCCGATGAGGTGGGCGATCATCTCGCCGGCGGGTGAGCCGATGGCCAGCGCGAGTGCTCCCAGCATCAGGCCCTCCAGCGCCGCGATGCCTACGACCTGGGTCGCCGTGGCCCCCCGGCTGCGCAGCACGGCGATCTCGTTGCGCTGCCGTCCCACTGACAATCCCACCACCAGGCCGATGAACGCCAGGATCAGGCCGGTGATCGGCACGCTGAAGGCGTAGAGCAGGACGGTGAGCAGCCGGGCGGCGCGCCGGTATCTCTGCAGAGCGTCTACCGGTGACACGTCCAGCCTGGTGTTTGGCAGGAGCGCGGCCGCTCTCTGCTGCACCGCAGTCGTCCGGACGAGAAGCGGGCCGGCGTCGTTGACGTGGACATCGGAGCCATCCATGACCAGATACCACATTCCCAGGTAGACCTCGTCGTCCAGATAGGGGCTGATCCGGCTCATAAAGGTCTCCTCTGGCACGAGCATGATATCATCCAAGGCCTTTGGATCGTAAAACCAGAATTCATCCTGGGGGTCCGTCGCTCTCCACACGCCGGCGATGCGCACGGGGATCTGCGTGATCTGTTTCCCCTCATCCGTCTTACGGCTGGCGAAGGCGGTGTATGCCTCGCCGACCTGTAGGCCCAGTTCCAGAGCGAGAGGCTCGCTCAGCAGCACCTCGACGGTGCTGTCCTGGGCAGAGCGCGCTACGGCCGGGAAGCTACCTTCCAGCACCGTGATGTGGTCCTCCAGGTTGCTTGCGAAGGCGAAACTTACCCAGGCTAGCGGATCTGTGATGTCCGCATAGGCGACATCTTCCTCGGGGAAGAGCTGAAAGTTGTCGGTCTTAAAATAGCGTACCAGGAGCTTCTGGGGCAGACCCAGAGCGGAGCCCCCTGTCTCTGAGAGGTACGCATCCACCTGCTGCACGTCCTCCCATTCGACTGGACCGCCCCAGGCCCCTATGTAGCGGAACATGAACGCGAACGGGGGATGAGCCTTCGCTTCAGACGCCTCTCTGCCGGAGAGCTCCTCACGCAACACGCGGTAGTAGACCGCATCGGCGTACAGGGGGGTCCCCATGGTCAGTGCTACGGATGTCACCAGTCCCAGTGCGGTCGCCAGCGCCAGCCAAGGCTGGGACAGGAGGCGTTTGGCGGCTACGACAAAGGTCGCCCAGGTGCGAAGCAGTACGTTCATTCGATCGTACCCTCTATTGCCCGATCACAATCTGGCCCTCGGTCAGAGCTTCTTCGATCTCGACGCGGTCCTCGCTTTCGATGCCGACCTTGACGTCTACGCGCAACTGGGCTTCGCCGTCTTGTACCACGACGAATTCTCTACCTTCAAACGTACGCACCGCCTGCGGTGGCAGCCAGAGCACGTCGTCCTTGCGTTCCAACACCACCGTCACACGTACCAGGTCGCCCCGCTCAAGTCCGGCCTCGTCAACTGTCACCTCCAACGTCACGCGGGTGGATGTGTCCTCTTCCTCGGCCCCGGTGCTGCGGCCGCCGCCGCCGTAAGGGTACGGCAGACGCCGGATGTAGCCCTTGATCTCGTCGCCGGGTCGGCTGACGGGCGCGACCGTGACCGGCATCCCCTCGTACAGTTCCTGCAGGTTCTTGTCCGTTGGCTCCGCGCTCACCTCCAGGTCGCTGGGCTTGGCGATGACCGCGACGGTCTTGTAGCCGTCCACCATGCGGCCCTCCGTCAGACTGAGCGAGAGCAACAGCCCGTCAAAGGGCGCGATCACCCGGGCGTCCGTGAGCTGGTCCTCCAGCCGATCGACGGTCAATTGAGCCCTTTTGAGGTCCAACCCGGCCTCGATCTCCTCCAGCCGCAGGCGGGCCAGCGCCACCTCCTGCTCCTGTATCTGGACCGTGTAATTGTGCATCAGGCGGGCCTGGAGGGCTTGCTCGTACTGGGCCTCGGCCACCTCCAGGCTCAGCTCCGCCTGGTGCACCTGGCGGTCGACGGCCTCCAGCGCCTTCACCGGATCTCGCAACCACGGTTGATCCAGCACGTCCTGGCGGGCTTCCTGTGCGTCCTCCAGGGCAAGCTGTGCCCGTTCCAGGTTCACCCGGGCGACGGTCACTTCTGCCTCGGGGTTGTCGGCCTTGGTCCTGGCCAACTGCAATTCGGCGGTGTTCAGGTTGGCCTTGGCCTCGGCGATCCGCTGTGCGGCGTTGAGCTCGATCGCCTCCAGGTCGGCCCTGGCCTGGGCCAGTTGGTTCTGTAGATCGGTCGTCTCCAGTTCGGCCAGAATGTCGCCAGCCTGAACCAGATCATCCCTTTTCACGTAGACGGCCTCGACGTAGCCAGCGGTGCGGAAGAAAAGCTCTTCCTCGACGACGGGCGCGATCCGTCCCGTGAACTCGATCGACTCGACCACTTCCCCACGCTGCACCTCGTACGTGGGCTTGATTGGTACGATCGGCGTGGGGATGGGGGTAGGCGTTGCGTCCTCAGTCCTAGAGGGCGCACTTCCACACCCCACCACCGCAATCAGGATCACAAGTAGCGCAACTATGCGTTTGGTTCGTTGGATCATCGCGTCAGGTCGCCTCCGTCTGATCTGCTCCTGGGCTTTACGATCAACCTGGGTAGGCATAACACCGCTGGCGCCAGCCGTTGAACCGCTGCGCCAGCGGGAAACACCGGTCTGCTGTGCCATCCTCAGGGGCCAGGAAATTATAAACCCAATCTCCTGTCAGGTCAAGGGTAGAATTGACACCTGCCCCATTCGGGTGTATGATTGATGGGGAAGGCGGTGCCGGTTTCCCCGGACCGCCTTGTGTTGTGTCAGGAGATCGTATCAGGAGGAGGCGCAATGTCTGCAATCATCGTCGTGGGCACGCAGTGGGGAGATGAGGGCAAGGGACGCGTGGTGGACGGGCTGGCACGCCAGGCTCACCTCGTCGCTCGTTTCAACGGTGGCGACAACGCGGGTCACACCGTAGTCGCGGAGGGACGCACGCTCAAGTTGCACCTGGTGCCTTCGGGCATTCTCCACCCGGGCCTGGTCTGTCTCATCGGCGCGGGGGTGGTGGTCAACCCACAGCGGCTGGTGACGGAGATGGACGAGTTGGCGGCGCTCGGCGTCGACGTGGGGCCGTCGCGGCTCAAGCTGAGCGCGGCCGCGCACGTCATCCTGCCCACGCACCGGGCCCTTGATGGCGCACGGGATGTGGCCCGGGGCGAGGCGTTCATCGGGACGACGCGGCGGGGCATCGGCCCCGTCTACGCCGACAAGGCGGCCCGCGTCAGTCTGCGCGCGGGTGACATGGCCAGGCCCGAACAGTTTGCCGAGCGCGTGGCCGAGAACGTTCAGGCCCACAACCACAGCCTGCAAGAGCGGTACGGCGCGGAGCCGCTCTCGCCGGAGCAGGTCGCGGCCGAGTACTGCGCGTACGCCCGACGGCTTGCACCCCACCTGGCCGATGGATCGGCTCTGGTGGGAGAGGCGCTGATATCCGGCGAGACGGTGCTCTGCGAGGGCGCCCAGGGACTGCTGCTGGACCTGGATCACGGCACCTATCCGTACGTCACTAGTTCCTCGACCGTGGCCGGTGGCGCGCTGACCGGGCTGGGTTTCGGACCCCGGCACGTCTCCCGCGTCGTCGGTGTCGCCAAGGCGTACACCACCCGGGTGGGCGCGGGCCCGTTCCCGACCGAGCTGTTGGATGAGGTCGGTGACCGGATCCGGGAGGTCGGCGACGAGTATGGGACGACGACGGGGAGGCCGCGGAGATGCGGCTGGCTCGACCTCGTCATCCTGCGCTACGCCGTGCAGGTCAACGGCCTGGATGAGTTAGCGCTGACCAAGCTGGACGTGTTGAGCGGGTTGGAGCGGCTCAAGGTCGCGGTGGCCTACGAGCGGGACGGGGAGCGGACCGGGGCTTTCCCGGCCGAGTTCGGCGTCGAATCACTGGCGCAGTGGAAACCGGTCTACGAGGAACTGCCTGGCTGGGAGGAGGACATCAGCGAGGCGCGCAGTCGCAGGGATCTGCCGCCCGCCGCGCGCGCGTACGTGGCACTGATCGAGGAGTGGGTCGGCGTGCCGGTGACGTTTATCGGCGTGGGACCGGAGCGCGAGCAGGCGATTGTATAGTCCCACCTACCCTGTGGGTTCATCGTCTTCTGTGCTCAGTATCGCTTTTACCCGCTTCTCGAATTTGCTGCGTGGGAGCATCACCCGCCGGCCGCAGGTCAGACAGCGCATGCCGATGTCCGCGCCCGTCCGGGTCACCTCCCACTCGTACCCGCCACAGGGGTGGGGCTTGCGCATGCGGACCCTGTCGCCGGCGCGTATATCCAGTGGTGTATTTCTGTTCATAATTTCACCACCCGCGGCTTCACGCGGCAGTGCTCTGCCTGGATGATCGCGACCACGTCGTCCGCGGTCTGGGCCAGTTCCCCGTCGCGATTGACGACGACGTAGTCGAACTCGGGCAACTGCCTCATCTCCTCGCGGGCGGTGGCGATCCGTTTCTCCAGTTGTTCGGGCGAATCGCCTCCCCGATCGCGCAGCCGTTGCTCCAGCTCTTTCTCCGAGGACGCGGTCAAAAAGATCAACAGCGCCTCCGGCACCAGGCGACGGACAGTGGTCGCCCCCTGGACGTCTACCCGCATGATGACGTCTTTGCCGGACGCCAGTGCCTCCCGTACCTGTTGCTTGGGGATGCCCTTGTGCTGCCCGTAGACGATCGCGTGTTCCAAGAGCTCTCCTTCCCGCTTCATCCGCAGGAACTCTTCGGTGCGGAGGAAGAAATAGTCCGCGCCGTGGACCTCACCCGGACGCGGCGCGCGGTCGGTGGCGGTGACGACGGAGTGAAGGGTACAACCACGCTCCTTCAAGCACTGGATCAGGCTGTCCTTTCCCACGCCCGCCGGGCCAGAGACGACGACCAACAGGGGCTGGGGCTCGAAACTGTACAGGTTGCGTTGCTCCACAGGTTGCTCCCACTTGCGATAAGCTGGTAAATTGGTATACTGGTATATGGGTAGGCTGGCACATTGATGGGTTAGTAAACTGGGAGGGCACTGCCCCAATCTACCAACATATCATTTCCCAGTCTACCGGTATACCACAACCGGAGGTTGACGTGCCGATCTACGAGTACCGTTGTCACGACTGCAGACGCCGTGTCTCAATTTTCTGGCGCACCTTCTCCGACGCGGAGGGTGGGGCGCTGGTCTGTCCCCGCTGTGGCGGGCCCAACCTCACCCGCCTGGTCTCCCGCGTGCGCGTCGTCCACTCCGAGGAAAGCCGCCTTGACGACGTGGCTAACTTGAGCGATCTGCCGGACTTGGACGAGAACGATCCCCGGAGTCTGGGACGCTGGATGCGCAAGATGAGCGCAGAGACCGGAGAGGACCTGGGGCCCGAGTTCGACGAAGTCGTGGGGCGGCTGGAGGCTGGCGAAAACCCAGAGGATATCGAAAAGTCCATGCCAGACCTGATGGGCGAAGGCGGCGACGATTTCGGCAGCGGCCTGGACACAGCATAAGCCGCGAAGCGTGAAACAGTTGGCCGACAGACCAAATCACGCATCACGCATCACGTTTCACGCGATTCAGCCTTCCCTGCACCACGTCTCGTATCTCGGCTTGCACCTCCTCCACCGAGCGGGCGGCGTGGATCACGGCCCATCGCTCCGGTTCCTGTTTGACCAGTTCCAGGTAGCCGGCCCGCACGCGCTGGTGGAACTCTAGCGACTCTGCGTCCAGGCGGTTCCACTCGCCCCCGCCCAACTGCCGGCGCTGCAAACCGTCCTCGGCCGGGATGTCGAGGTAGAGCGTCAGGTCGGGCGTGAGGCCACCGGTCGCGAAGCCGGTGATCCTTCGCAGCGCCTCCAGGTCGAGCCCCCGGCCGTATCCCTGGTAGGCCAAGGTGCTGTCGGCGTAGCGGTCGCTGACGACGATCTCGCCGGCCGCCAGTGCCGGCCGGACCCGCTGGGCCACGTGCTGGGCCCGTGAGGCGGAGTAGAGTAGGATCTCTGTGCGGGCGTCGATCGCGCTGTTCTCCGGGTCGTGCAGCACGGCGCGGATCTGGTCGCCGATGTCGGTGCCGCCTGGCTCACGGGTCAGCGTCACCTGGTAGCCCTGATCGCGCAACCACGCTGCCAGCAGGCGTGCCTGCGTGGTCTTGCCACTCCCTTCGGGACCTTCGAGCGTGATGAACATGCTCATCAGACATCCCATCATGGCCCGGATGGCTCCTCGCGGTATATGTACACCCGGCGGCCGGGCTCTTTTCCCCGTGACTCTGATACCAGGTCGGCGGCGCGGACCAGTTCGTGCTGGCGACGGCGGATGTACGCGCTCTGGGGGGAGAGTTCTACCTCCGGCACGCCCCCCTGCACCTGCCGAATCGCTTCCTCCGCCTCGCGCAGCGCCTGGTCCAACGAGGTGGAGGGACGGCTTTCGAGTTCGAAGACGTCGGTCAGGCAAGCCTCTATCTGCGTGACGGTGTTGGCCCTCAGGACGTAGATGGGCATCCCTCGCCGCTCTGCGTCAACGACTATACGGGGCCGCTTGCGGTAGAAGCCCTTGGTCGTGATCAATACCTGGGCCTGTCCCAGGTCTTTTGCCAGGTAAACCGGCACGTGCATGCGCTGGGCCGCCCGCTCCAGCCGGTTGCGGGCGATGCCGTAGGGAAAGATCCGCAGTGGCTCCAGTGCCTCCGAGACCACGTGCGCAGGGCTGGGAGGCACGACGCCGGGCCGCCCGCTCTCCCGTTCCTCCAGCGAGGATGGGGTGGCGTGCTCCTTGTGGATCTTCCCACTGGGGTCCCGATAGCGCAGCTCCGCCTGCAGCGGCCGGCCCCGGAGCAGCCCATCCACCGACTCGGCCACGCTGGGGTGCGTGAGGAGTCGCTGCCGGTCCTGGATCTCGATCAGCACGTCGAAGGTGGGCGGTGCGCGCCGCTCCAGGATCGTTTTCTGGGTCCCCCGGCGGCGGGCCTCCTCGTCGGACAGCGTCACGCTCTCGACGCCGCCCAGCAGGTCGGAGAGCGTGGGGTTGAGCAGGAGATTGTCCAGCGTGTTGCCGTGCGCTGTGGCGATCAACTGCACGCCCCGCTCGGCGATCGTCCGTGCCGCGTCCGCCTCAAGCTCTCGTCCGATCTCGTCGATGATGATGACCTCGGGGTTGTGGTTCTCCACCGCCTCGATCATCACCTCGTGTTGGAGCGAGGGCATCTCCACCTGCATGCGGCGGGCACGGCCGACGGCGGGGTGCGGGATGTCCCCGTCCCCGCCGATCTCGTTCGAGGTGTCCACGACGATGACGCGCTTCTTCTCCGCCAGGACCCGGGCCGCCTCCCGCAGCATCGTCGTCTTGCCCACGCCGGGCCGCCCCAGCAGGAGCACACTCTTCCCGCTCTCGATGATATCCTGAATGATGGCGATGGTGCCGTACACGGCGCGGCCCACCCGGCAGGTGAGGCCGACGATTTCACCCTTCCGGTTGCGGATCGCGGCGATGCGGTGCAGCGTGCGGGCGATGCCGGCCCGGTTGTCGGCGTCGAACTCTCCGACCCGATCTACCACGTACTGAACCTCGTCCTGGATGACCTCCGTCTCCCGCAGCACGACCTCCCCGTCGGTGTAGCGAGCCGTGGGCACCCGCCCCAGGTCCAGGATCACCTCCAGCAGTTCGTCCCGCCGGCCGATCCCCCGCAGCGCAGCCCGGATGTCATCCGGCAGGACGGACATCATGGCGTCCAGGTCATCGGTGATGTGGTTGTAGTAACTCACTTCTGCTGCAAACTCCTCCAGATCATCTCACGAACCTCTCACTCAACTGATGGCCAGCGGCAACTCGGCACAGTCGTTGGTGGCCTCGTTGATGAGCAAGAGTTTACCGCTGTCCTCATGCCCAAGTTGTTCGTTCGCGTTCAATAGCTCGATGCCGTAGACGGTTCCATCGGGGGCCATGTCCACAATCAGTTCGTCACTTACTCGAATGGTCTCCACGTCAGCCTGCTTTTCCTGGAAGCGAATATAGGCAATGTTATAACGGGGATCATATGTAAATCTCATACTGTGGCTATCACCTCATCTTCGATAGCGCCACGCTCTTCCATTCGCTCGCGGGCATGCGGGTGTAGACGAACTGACATGTCCTACTCCGTCCCCGTGATTTCTAGAAAGTACCTATGGAACCGATCGTCCTCCGTCAGTTCGGGGTGGAAGGCGGTCGCCAGCAGGTTCCCCTGCCGGACCGCCACCACCGTCTCGTCTTCCAGCCGGGCCAATACCTCTACCCCTTTCCCCACGCGCTCGATCAGTGGCGCGCGGATCAAGACGGCGTGGAAGGGCGGATCACCCAGCGCGGGTACATCCAGGTCGGCCTCGAAACTGTCCACCTGGCGCCCAAAGGCGTTGCGACGGACCGAGATGTCCATCAGTTCCAGCAAGGGTTGGCCCGGAACGCCGTCCACCACCTCTTTCGCCAGCATGACCATGCCCGCGCAGGTGCCCCAGAGGGGCCGGCCGGACCCCGCGAAGGCGCGGATCGGCTCCAGCAGGTTCCACTGTTGGGCTACCTTGCCGATCGTGGTCGATTCCCCGCCGGGGATGATCAGGCCGTCCAGCCCCTCCAGGTGCTGGGGCAGTCGCACTTCGACCGGCTCCGCACCGATGTGTGCCAGGATCTTGGCGTGCTCGCTAAAGTCACCCTGAAGTGCCAATACCCCTATTCGCATGGCCAAGCCTCGCTGGTCTCTCGATATTTCGTCTACCATCCCCGTACGGCCAACCGCTCCACCTGCGGAATCTCGCTGATGTTGATGCCGACCATCGGCTCGCCCAGGTTTCGGCTTACCTGCGCCAGGATCTGTGGATCGCTGTAATGCGTCACCGCCTGGACGATGGCGTGGGCCCGCCTGGCCGGGTCGCCGGACTTGAAGATACCGCTGCCGACGAATACACCGTCCACTCCCAGTTGCATCATCAGCGCGGCGTCGGCCGGCGTGGCGACGCCGCCGGCGGCAAAGTTGACCACCGGCATCCGGCCCAACTGTGCCGTCTCAACCACCAGGTCGTAGGGCGCGCCGATCTCTTTGGCGTAGGCCATCATCTCTTCGGGGGCCATCGTCGTCAGGCGACGGATCTCCCCCAGCACGGCCCGGGCGTGGCGCACCGCCTCGACGACGTTGCCGGTGCCGGCCTCCCCCTTCGTGCGGATCATCGCCGCTCCCTCGCCGATGCGCCGCAGCGCCTCTCCCAGGTTGCGGCAGCCGCAGACGAAGGGTACCTTGAACTGCCATTTGTCGATGTGGTGTTCCTCGTCGGCAGGGGTGAGCACCTCGCTCTCGTCGATATAGTCCGCCCCCAGTGCCTCGAGGATCTGCGCCTCGACAAAGTGGCCGATGCGGCACTTGGCCATGACCGGGATGGAGACTGCCTCCATGATCTCTAGGATCTTTTCCGGGTCGGCCATGCGGGCCACGCCGCCCTGGGCGCGGATGTCCGCCGGGATCCGTTCCAGCGCCATCACCGCGCACGCTCCCGCCTCCTCGGCGATGCGCGCCTGCTCGGCGCTGGTGACGTCCATGATCACGCCGCCTTTGAGCATCTGCGCCAGGCCGCGTTTGACTTTCTCGGTACTAACTTGCTTATCCAACGCAATAACCTCCATCATAGTCCCAAACCCGTTCCGTGGGTTTCCAGATTTCCGTGTATTCTACCGCCGATTGGACGAACCGTCAAAGCCACTCTGGTTTCACTTGCCCGTCTCACCTCCCTTCGATGACCATCCGATGATCCACGGCCTCACCGCTGCCCGACCAGGTCGTCCCATTCCTAGCTTCTCCGTTCAGTGCCTTCACACGATTGGGCCGGCAGCCACCTGCTCGTCCGATGCAGCCGCTGGCCGGCGCAGCAGGCGGCTCAAGGCGGCGGTGATCGTCGCGATCCCCTGTTCGATGGCTGCCTCGTCAGGCACGCTAAAGTTGAGCCGGCAGACGTTGCCAGGACCGCCGGCGGGGTACATGAGCGAGCCCGGCAGGAAGACGACGCCCTGCTGGCCCGTCTCGACCAGCAGGTCGTGCGCGTCCACCTGCTCTGGCAGGCGCAGCCACAGAAACATCCCCCCTTCCGGAACCGCCCAGTGCACGTCGGACAGCCGGTGACGCCGAAGCGCTGCGTCCATGGCCTGGCACCGGGCGCTGTAGGTGGCGCGTGCCGACCTGATCTGGTCCTCCAGCCATCCCTGCCGGGCGAACTCGACCACCAGGTGCTGGCCGATGGTGTTCGGCTGCAGTTCCGTCACCCGGTTGAGCAGGACGGCCCGCTCGACCAGGGGGCCAGGAGCCGCCAGCCAGCCCACGCGCAGGCCAGGCGCCAGGCTCTTGGAGAACGTGCTCAGGTAGAGCACGTGTCCGTGCCGGTCGAGCGCCTTGATGGGGGGCGGGGGCGGCTGGTGAAAGTGCAAGTCGCCGAAGGGGTCGTCCTCAACGATCGGGACCTGATACCGTTGGGCCAGCGCCAGGAGCCGCTCACGCCGCTCCAGGCTCATCGTCGCGCCGGTGGGGTTCTGGTAGGTGGGGACCGTGTAGATGAATCGAGGGTGGTAGCGGGCCAGCAGGAATTCTACCCGCTCGACGTCCATCCCTTCTTCGTCTACTGGAACGGTGATCAGGCGCACGCCCCAACTCTGGAAGCACTGCAGCGCGCCATAGTACGTGGGGACCTCGACCAGCACCGCGTCCCCCGGCTCGGCCAGCAGGCGGAGCACCAGGTCCAGCCCGTGCTGGGAGCCACTGGCGACCACCACCCCCTCCGGGCTGACCATCGCTCCGCGCTCACGCATCTGAGCCACGATCACCTCCCGCACGGCCGCCGTTCCCTGCACCGGGCACACGCCCACGGCGGCCGTCCCCATCCGCCCGACGATCGCCTCCCAGGCCTGCTGGAGCCGCCCTGGCGACAGCAGCGCGGGATCGGGCAGGCCCAGGGCCAGCGAGATGACGCCCGGCTGACCGCTCAGGCGATGGAGCGTGAGCAACTCGGGGGATTGCGCGTGCTGGGCAAGACGGCGCCCCTGTCCACTGAAGTGGGCCGACCAGGCGATGGGTTGAGCGTCGATCCAGGCTGCCCCCTCGATGACGATGGTGCCCCGGCCAACGTACCCCTTCACCAGCCCATCGGCCTCCAGTTCGTCGTAGGCGTTCACCACCGTCGCCCGGGATACCCCCAGTGACCGGGCCAGCGCCCGCTCGGGCGGCAATTGGGTGCCGGCGGGCAGGTCGCCGTGCAGGATCTGCTCGCGCAGTTGGTTCCGGATTTGCACGTATACCGGCAATTTGTTCGTTGCATCCAGTTGGAGGCGCATCTCCTTCCCTTTATTGGACTGCTCCAAATGCATTATAGTCACGTTTTCAGATTTGTAAAGGGCCAATTGGACTATTTTTCATCAGTCCAATCAAGGTGGCTTGCCCAGTTATCCAACCAGCGTGCCACCCGCTCTGCCATCCCATCCCGGTTCCCGGCTGTCACCTCCCAGAGCGTCACGCCTGGCATGGCCTTGAGCGAGTCCACCCAGGGGTTGGGCCTGGACATCGCCGTCGCCACGACCGTGTGCGGCCCGCTCAGTGCCTGCAGCACCGTCTCCTTGAACGGCCCGCAGAAGAGTTCCATCTTGCCGATTTCGTCCACCACCACGATCTGCCCCTCTCGCATCGCCCGCCGGAGCGCTCCCACGCCCACCCGCTCGATGGCCCCCACGTCCACCCCATAACGGCCCACCCGGGGCCGGCCCCGTCCGCGCAGGTTCACGTGGGCCATCACCGCTGTCCGTCCGTCCAGCGTCACCAGCCTGAACCCCTTGCGCCCGCCAGACTCGCGGATCTCCTCGGTGTAAAAGCCGCCGGCCCGCTCGCCCAGCGATGCCGCCGCCGCCTTGATCACCGTCGTCTTGCCGATGCCCGGCCTGCCGGTCAACAACAACGTGCGTCCCATCGTCACCTCCTGCTCCTGTCGCTTCCCTCTTGTCTCCTGCATCCTGCATCTTGCCTCCCGCCTCATTGTAACACCGGCTGGGCCGTTGCCCAAACCCACGAGCGGGTGTAAAATCCCCCCCTATGAACCGCGATACCCGCCTGATCACGCTGGCGCTCTTGCTGTGGGGCTTTGGCGAGGGGCTCTTTTTCCACATTCAACCGCTGTACATCGAGCAACTGGGCGCCAGCCCTGTGCAGATCGGCGGGCTGCTTGCGGCCATGTCGGTCGTGAGCGCGGTGAGTTTCTTGCCCGCGGGCCTGCTGGCCGACCGGCTGCCGCGCAAGTGGGTGATGTGGGGGGGATTTCTGCTGGGGCTGGTGGCGGCGCTCCTGGTCGGGTCGGCCCACACCTGGCAAGGGCTCATCCCCGGCCTGCTGCTCTATTCCCTGTCAGCCTACTGCGTCCCGGCGATCAACGCCTACCTGGCCTGCGCGGTGGGTGGGTGCAACCTGGAGCGGATCTTCACGACCGTCTTCGCTGGCTACGCCGCCGGCGGAGTGTTCTCGCCTGCGGTAGGCGGCTGGCTGGCCGGGGTGTCTACGATGCGCACGGTCTACTTCGCGGCCGCTGGCCTGTTCGGCCTTTCGGCGCTCGTTGTGCTGTGCGTCTCCCCGCAGCCGGTGCCCCCGCGAAGCGAGCAGGGCGGGCACTGGCGTTCGCTGCTGAACAGGCGCTTTCTGCGCTTTGCGGCGCTGGTGTGGCTGGCGTTCGTGGCCATGTACCTCGGGTTCCCGCTGGCTCCCAACTTCCTGGCCGACGTGCGGGGGTGGGACGTGGCCCGGATCGGAATGCTGGGCTCGTTCCAGGCGCTGGGGACGATGCTGTTGAACCCGCTGCTGGGGCGCTTGGGCGACGGCCGCCGCGCGAGAGGGCCGGCCGTTGGCCAGGCGCTGGTGTGGGGCGCGGTGTTGCTCTTGCTGCTGACCGGCGCCTTTCCCGCGCTGGCGCTGGCCTACCTGCTGCGCGGTGCGTACCAGGGCTGCCGGTCGCTGATCCAGGCTCGATCGCCTGCGCTGGGAGGCGAGTCCGATCGCGGGCTACTGCTTGGAGCCACCGAGATGACCATCGCCGTCGCCCAGGTCGTCGCCCCTTACGTCGCGGGCTGGCTGTACGCTGGCTCGCCGGCGTACCCCTTGTGGGCATCGCTGGCGCTGATCCCCGTCGCGCTGCTCCTGGTCGTGATCGGTCTTCCGCGGTCTTGAACGCTGGCCTAGACGGTTACTCTCGAGTACAATAGGCGTGGGAGCACGAGGATGATCACGTACGCAGGGCTTTTCCTCCTTTCGGCGGCCACGCTGGCCTTTGAGGTCAACCTCACGCGCATCTTTTCCGTCGCGCAGTTCTACCACTTTGCCTTCATGATCGTCAGCCTGGCCCTCCTGGGCTTTGGTGCCAGCGGCACGTTCCTTGCGCTGTTCCCTCGCCTCCGAGAGCGTGACCCCGCCCGCACGTTGCCCGGGTTGAGCTGGGGGTTTGCTTTTATGGCCATCGGCTCCTACGCGCTCACGCTCACCGTGCCCTTTGATTCCTTCCGCATCGCGCACGACTGGCGGCAGGCGGTCGTGCTGGCGCTGCACTATGTCGCGCTGGCGACCCCTTTCTTTTGCAGCGGTACCGCCGTCGCGCTGCTCCTGGCAGCGCGACCCGCGCGGGCCAACCGCACCTATGCCGCCAACCTGGCCGGTTCCGCCGCCGGTTGTGTCCTGGCCGTCGCCGCTCCATCGCTGGCAGGAGCCGAGGGCACCGTCCTCCTCTCCTCCGCCCTTGCCATCTTATCCGCCCTCACCTTCCAGCATCACGCATCACGCATCACGCATCACGCACCACGCACCACGCACCACGCACCACGCATTACGCATCACGCATCGCGCATCACGTTTCACGTTTCACGTTTCACGCATCACGTTTCACGTTTCACGTTTCACGTTTCACGCATCACGCAGGCACTTCTCGCCCTCATCCTCGTCTGGGCTGCACTGCATCTTCCCACCTTCCTTGAAATCCGCCTCTCCCCCTACAAGAGCCTCAGCTACGCCCTCCTGTATCCCGATGCGGAGTTGATCTTCCGGCGCTGGAACGGCTTTTCGCGTGTCGACGTCGTGAGGTCCGGAGGTATCCGCAGCCTGCCCGGACGCGGGTTCCGCTGCCCCGGCCAGCCGCCGCCCCAACTGGGCCTGACGGTGGACGGGGACGACCTGAGCCCCATCAGCCACGTCACACCAGGCCTCACGAGGTTAGGGTTCACCGACTGCCTGCTGACCGCGCTCCCCTACCGGCTGCGGCCCGGCGCCCGGGGCCTCGTGCTCGAGCCCCGCGGCGGATTTGACGTGCTCGTCGCGCTGGCGGAGGGAGCGCAGGCGGTCACGGCGGTGGAGTCGAACCCGCTCATCGTCGAAGCCGTCCGGGCGCAGCGGGAGTGGGCGGGCGATGTGTACGACGATCCCCGCGTGACCGTCGTTGCAGAGGAGGGACGGGCCTATGCGCGGCGGACGCAGGAGCGATACGACGTGGTCGCGCTCTCGTTGATCGCGCCGCAGCGCACGGTCACCTCCGGCGCGTACAGCCTGGCCGAGGACTACCGCTACACTGTGGAGGCCTTTGCCGATTACGTGGCCCGGCTGGAAGAAGGCGGCCTGCTCGTGGTGACGCGCTGGCTGCAGGTGCCTCCCTCCGAGGGGGTCCGGGCCTTTGCGCTGGCGGTGGAGGCGGTCAAGCGGGCCGGGGGCGACCCGGCGGCCAGCATCGTCGCGCTGCGCAGTTACCAGCAGATGCTCATCTTGGTCCGGCGTGGTGTTTTCACGGAAGGAGAACTGGAGTCCGTCCGTGCTTTCGCCGCGCCGCGCGCGTTCGACCTGGTCTACCTTCCCGGCATTCGCCCGGACGAGGTCAACCGCTACAACGTGATGCCGGAGCCGGACTATTATCGCGCCTGCGTTGCGTTGCTCGAGGCACAGGACGCCGGCTCCAGCAGGCAGGCGGACGCCTGGTATCAGGCGTATCCGTTCGACGTCGAGCCGCCCGACGACGACCGCCCTTTCTTTGGCCACTTTTTCAGGTGGCGGCAGGCCCCGGACGTGCTGGCGATGGCCGGTCACACCTGGCAGCCTTTCGGCGGCGCGGGCTACTTTGTGTTGTTGGCGCTGCTGGCGTTGGCGGTGCTGGCGGCCGGGGTGCTGATCCTGCTGCCGCTGGCGGCGCGCAGGTCGATTGATGTCCTTCAGGGAAGGCGAGAGAGGAGAAGGCGGGCGGGGATGTTGGGATACTTTGCGCTGCTTGGGCTGGGGTATCTGTGCGTAGAGATCCCGCTCCTGCAGCGGTTCATCCTCTTCCTGGGACACCCGGCCTACGCGATGGCGACGGTCCTCTTCGCGCTGCTTCTGTTTTCCGGGCTGGGGAGCCTGATCTCGCGTCGCGTGCCGCTGGGGCTGGTGCTGCTCCTGCTGCCTGCGCTCGTTGGTGGGTACGCGCTGGGCTTGCCGGTCCTTTTTGGTCTGACGCTGGCGGCGCCACTGGAAGGCCGGCTGATCGTCACGGTGGCAGCGTTGGCCCCGCCGGGCCTGCTGATGGGGATGCCTTTCCCCAAGGGGTTGGCGCTGCTCGAACGCAGAGCGCCTGCTCTCGTCGTTTGGGCCTGGGGGGTCAACGGGGCGGTCTCGGTCGTCGCATCGATCCTGGCCGCGTTGTTGGCGCTCTCTTCTGGTTTTTTTGCCGTCATGGCGTTGGGAGCCGCCTGCTACGTCGGGGCGTGGGCCACGCTGATGGCCCTCCGTGTTACTCGCTCTCCTCTACCCCCTCGCCGGTGAACGGGACGAAGGCGACGCCCCCCATATTAAAGGCCCGCAGTTCCCCATCTGGCTGTTTCACGAACTTCCACAGCGTCTGGTAGCCGCCCGGTGGCCCGACCGGGATCACCATCCGTCCCCCCTCGGCCAGTTGGTCCGCCAGCGGCTGCGGCACGTGATCGGGGGCGGCGGTGATGATGATGGCGTCGAAAGGAGCGTGTTCGGGCCAGCCGTAGTATCCATCTGCCTGCTTGCAGTGGACTTGGGTGTAGGCCAGGCTCTCCAGCCGCTGATGGGCGCTCTCGGCCAGTTCGGGGACGATCTCGATGGTGTAGACCTCGATGCCCGGGATCTGTGCCAGCACGGCGGCCTGATAGCCGGAGCCTGTGCCGATCTCGAGCACCTTGTCCCCTGTCTTCAATTCGAGCAACTCGGTCATCAGCGCGACGATGTAGGGCTGGGAGATGGTCTGTCCATAGCCGATGGGCAGCGGATAGTCGCCATAAGCGTGGTCACGCTCGCTCTCCGGCAGGAACAGATGGCGAGGGACAGTGCGCATGGCATTCAGCACATCGTCGTCGGTAACGCCGCGTCTCTCAATCGTTTCGATCACCATTCGCTCCCTTTGTCTTGCGAAGCCCGCTTTGTCACGCTGCGTCAATGGAATGGGGGTGGAGGTGGGGGCGGTGGTAGGCGACGGTGTGATGAACGGCGCAGGTGGTGTGGCTACCGTGCACGCGGTGAGTAGGGCGAGCGCCAGGTGCAGGATCACTCCGGTCCGGCGCATTGCTCACTCCTTTCTGCTGCTTGCTCATTGTAGCATTGTCTGGTCAGTGACGCAACATCGGTCATCCTTACATCGGTATCTTTAGTTGTATGGTCCCCGTCTCGACATAGTTCTTGAGCCCCTCCAGTGCTGCGCCGTAAACCTTGTGCACGCAACGGCTGAGGAAGGGGAGACGGGCCAACCGCGCCACGGAGCCATAGAACTCGTGGCGGCTGACCACCTCGGTCCCGCCGGCGGTGGCGTCGAAACAGAAACCCTGGATCGCTTCCATCCCCGCCACTTTTCCCTTCCATGCCACATAGGGCGAAGGGCTGATCTCGATGATGGTGGCGATCTCCGTCACGCTGCCGAGGGGAAAGCCGCACATCACGGTCTGGCGGAACTGCGCTCCCATAGTCCAGGGGGTGCCGGCGATCCATTCTGCCTCGACCAGGGCCGGGAACCAGTGGGGCCACTTGCTCAAGTTGGCAAAACAGGTCCACAGTACCTCAGGCGAGGCGGCCACCTCGATCCGATCTTCCGCCACAACCCGTGGCTCACGTCGCTTGGCCATTGGATCCTCCTCCCTGCATGCCCCAGCCATAATATTGTACTCCAATTGGCGCTGCTTGCCAAACGCTTACCTCCATCCCAGTAGCCGAGTTCATTCGTTTGTGGTACAATATCGCTCATCTTGCCGACAAAGGAGTCTGCTATGCGCAAACCTGCGCTGCTGCTGGCCGTTCTGTTATTGGGGCTGGCCGCCGGATGTGGGGGGGAGTCACCGACTCCAACGCCATCTCCGTCGCCCACGCCTGCTCCGGCGACAGCGACGCCCGCGCCGACCGTAGGGGTGACACCTTCTGGTCCGTCCGTCTGCACGGAGTCACCTTTTGACTTTCCGGCCGTGCCTGGCATTTCGCCGGTGACGGAGGAGGATCACGTCCACGGGCCTGCTGACGCCCCTGTGACCATCATCGAGTATGCCGATTTTCAGTGACCGGGCTGCGCAGCGATGGCCTCGCTGCGAATGTATCTGGAAGATACATACGGTGAAAACGTGCGGGCCGTGTACCGCCATTTTGCATTGAGCTTCCACGACAAGGCGCTCATCACTGCCGAAGCCACCGAAGCGGCTGGCGCGCAGGCCAAGTTCTGGGAGATGCACGACTTGCTCTACGAGCGCCAGCAGGAGTGGAATCAGCTTTCGGGGGACGATTTGGAGACCCGGTTGGTCGAGTACGCGGAGGAATTGGGACTCGACACCGAGCGCTTTTCCCAGGAACTGAGCGACCACGTCTATCTGGACAAGGTCCAGGCCGACACGGAGGAAGCCGCCCAGGCTGGCCTGCCGGGTACCCCGACCTATGTCATCAACGGCGTGATCTATCCGACACAGGAATTGGGCCTCCATCCTGTCCTGGTTGGCGCGTTCGTCCGCCTGATGTCGCTGGTCCCTGATCAGTACACCGAGGTCCCGCCCCAGGTGATTGATCCTGCGAAGGACTATGTGGCTACCATCCAGACCAGCAAAGGGGACATTGTCGTCGAACTGTTTGCCGATCAGGCACCCACCAACGTCAACAGTTTCGTTTTCCTGGCCCGGGATGGCTGGTACGACGGGCTCGCCTTTTTCTTCGTCCAACTGGACCTCGCTGCCCAGAGCGGTGATCCCACCAACGTAGGCTGGGGTATGCCATTTCCGGGCTATTCCTGCGGTGACGAGATCAGTCCAGACCTGACCTTCGACGAGGCCGGTATGTTGGCTTTGTTTACCCCTGCCCCGGGTCGTAACAGCAGCCAGTTTTTCGTCACCTACGCGCCACGGCCGGATTTCAACGGGAAATACACCATCATCGGGCGCGTCGTCGAGGGGATGGACGTTGCTGAGAGCCTCACGCCGACCCAACCAGGGCCTGATCAGCCGTCGCCCGACGTCATCGAGACAATCTTGGTCGAAGAACAGTAACCTTTAGCGGGGAAAAGTGGGGATGCAACGTCGCACGCTGTGGCTCGTCGTCGGCATCGCAGGCGGTGCGCTTGTGCTGTTGGGCTTCGCGGGCGGGTTTCTGGGCCTGGCGTTGCTCTTCACCGGTGGCGGCGTGCTGACCGCGGCCGAAACGCTGCCCGTGGCGGGCATGGTGGCGCTGGGCCTCGGCTTGGGCATTCCGCTGGCGCTGCACGGGTGGACTGGTTGGCGGGGCCGGCCCTCGCGCCCGTTCGACCCATCCCGTGGCCGGTGGATGTGGATCGCGTTGGTGCTGCTCGTTGGCCTGGGTACGGTGGTCAGTTCGCTGCCCCTGGCTCCGGCACTGTGGCTGCCTCCCATCCACGTCCTGACGATGGCGCTTCCGCCGCTGATCGTGCTGTGGCTCGTGGGGTGGGCGTTGCACGGGGTGGGGGGCTCTTGGCGCGAGGTCGTCGCCGGGATGGCCGGTGGCGGTGCGCTTGGGCTGGGGGGCTCCCTGGCCGGTGAGGTGCTGGTCGCTTTCGCGTTCATCGTCCTCACGACCGCCATTGTCTTGACAATGCCTGGTGGGACGGAGCGGATCGCGTCGCTGGTAAAGGATCTGCAAGACCCGGCCTGGGTGACAGATCTGGATAACCTGCTGCCGTTTCTGCTCTCGCCGGCCGTTGCCATCCCTGTACTGGTCCTGTTCGCGATCCCTGTTCCCCTGATCGAGGAGGCCTGCAAGACGTTGGCGGCTGGTGTGGTGGCTCGTTGGATCCGTCCCCACCCTGCGCGTGCGTTCCTGTGGGGCGTGGCCGGCGGGGCCGGGTTCGCGCTGGCAGAGAACCTGTTCAGCGGCGCGTTGGGCGGCGCGGAGGGGTGGGCACTGGGAGCCGTGGCCCGGTTTGGCGTGACGGTGATGCATTGTCTCACCGCTGGGTTGGTTGGCTGGGGCTGGGGAGAACTCTGGACCGCGGGGCGGCCCCTGCGCCTGTTGGGGTCCTACCTTGTTGCTGTGGCCATTCACAGTTTGTGGAACGCGGCCGCCGTGGGTGCGGTGCTCCTGAGTGCCAGCGCGTCGGCGCACGAGGGAGATGAGTTCTGGCTCACCATCGCGAGCTTCGGGACGCTGGCGTGCCTGGGGCTGCTCGGCCTGCTGACCGCTGCGTTTTTCTTTGTGCTACCCCTTGCCGGACGGAGGCTGGCGGCCGGGACAGAGCGGAGCCAGCAAGGGGCTGCTGGCTCCGATGAACTCTTTATCCCCGTGTCGTCCGAAGCACCGGCGTCGGGACCGTAAGTGAGCCAGGGGCGCAGTGGCGTCTTCCCGAGGCCGGGTGCCGCGACAGGGTTCAGCCTGATGCCTTACTCGCAGGATGGCTCTGGGGGGGCTGGACGCTGGGCCCGTTTGATGTGGCGATAGACATAGTACGCGAAGCCAGCCAGCAACACAATGGCGATAGGGATGTCGAAGGGGCGCATATACGTGCGGATGAGTTCCCACTGCGAGCCAAACCAGTGACCGGCTGCTGCCAGCGCTCCGCACCAGATGAAGGACCCCACGAAGGTGAACACGGAGAAGCGCAGCAAGGGGACCTTCACCACTCCGGCGGGAAAGGAGATGAACGTGCGCACGATGGGCAACAGGCGCGAGATGAAAGCAGCCCAATCGCCCCAACGACCAAACCAGCGTTCGGCCTGTTCGAGGTCGTGCTCCGAGATGAGGATGTAGCGCCCGTATCTTTCCAACAAAGGCCGGCCGCCATAGTAGCCCAGCACGTAAGAGCCGACTGACCCCAGCGTGCAACCCAATGCGCCGTACAGCCCCCCCCACAGGACGGCGTGCCAGATGCTGAGCCCGCTCTCTTGCACCAGCATCCAGCCGGCCAGTGGCATCGTCACCTCGCTGGGGATGGGGATATTGGCGCTCTCCAGTGCCATGATCAGGACTACGCCGGGCCAGCGAATCGTATGCAGGACCGTTTCCAGGAATGCAACGACAGCCTGTTCAATCGCTTCCATTGGCTTCCATCTCCCTTGTGCAGCGGAATGTAGGCCGTGATTATACCATCAGCGGAAAGAGGTGACAAGTGCTTGACAATTTGCATGATGTGTGGTACTCTCACACTTATATAGTCTGAACCACGTCAGCTCCCAAGCGCAAACGTCAAGGAGGCAGCAATGGCAGAAAGATCCCGTACCGAACGTTTGGTGAGGCGGTTACAGGAATTGCAGATGAACACGCCAGATGTCGAAGCGACGGCCGTTGTAAGTGTGGATGGGCTTACAATGGCATCCTCTCTCCCCGCAGGCGTCGAGGAGGATCGGGTCTCCGCGATGTCCGCCGCGATGCTCTCCCTGGGCGAGCGCATCGCCAGTGAATTGGGGCGCGGTGTGCTGGATGAAGTGTACGTGAAGGGAGAGAGTGGTTACGTCGTCCTCCGTGCCGTTGGCGAGGAGGCTGTTCTGACCGTGCTGGCCCGCCAGCAGACCAAACTGGGCCTGCTCTTTCTGGATATGCGCCGTGCGTCCGATGATCTGGCGGCCATCCTGGAAGCCTAGCAGACGAGATCGCACAAGGAGGGTCTAAAGTGCCGCGTATCGAACCAAGTGGTTATTACTATACCAATATGATCGTCCGTTTCACCCTCGAGGCGATGGAAGAGATCATGGGTAAGAACGGCCTGAACGCCATCCTGAACCTGGCTGGCCTATCGCACCTGATTGACAATTACCCGCCCGCTAACCTGGACAAGGAGTTCGACTTTGCGGATTACTCGTCCCTGATGGGTGCGCTGGAGGAGATGTATGGGCCGCGTGGGGGACGCGGGCTCCAGTTGCGGGCCGGGCGGGTCGGCTTTGCCCGAGGGGGGCAAAAGATGGGCGCTATGGTCGGCGTTGGCGACCTGGCGTTCAAGGTGCTCCCACTGGGTCCCAAACTCAAGGCTGGCCTCCCGGCGATGGCGATGGTCTTTAGCCAGTTCAGCGATCAGAAGAGCACGGTCACGGACAGCGGCGACCACTACACGTACAGGATGGCCCCCTGCCCGGTCTGCTGGGGGCGCACGGCTGACCGACCGATCTGCTTTGCCGCAAAGGGTCTGTTGGAGGAAGGATTGCACTGGGTCAGCAGCGGCCGCAAGTTCCGGGTGGAGGAGATAGAGTGTGTAGCCATGGGCGACGAGGCTTGCACGTACGCCATCTATAAGGAGCCGATAGGGTAGGCGGATTGAACGAATCCCTCCCTCACGCGTGTGGGGGTGGAGGGTGGAAACGTGGTAGGAGTTCCCCATATTCTCATCGTTGAGGACCAACCCAACACGGCTGAAATGCTGACCTCTTACTTCAAGGCGCAGGGCTACGAGGTCACTTCGGTAGATTGGGGAAAAGATGCTCTGGCATTCGTAGAGCAGACGATCCCTGACCTCATCATGTTGGACATACGTCTACCGGACATTGACGGCTATGAAGTATGTCGCCGGCTGCGTGCACAGCGGCGCACCGAACACGTCCCGGTGATATTTCTGACCGAGCGACGGGAGCATGGGGACATAGTGGCAGGGTTAGAGTTGGGCGCTGTGGACTATGTGACAAAGCCGTTCGACGTCCAGGAGCTGCGCCTCAGGGTGCGCAACGTGCTGCGCCGGTCCAGTCTGGAGCGGCTGTCCAACCCCATCACCGGCTTGCCAGCCGCGTCACTGGCTGATGAGCGCCTGCGTGAACTGTTGACCTCCTCCGATTGGGCGATTCTCTCGGTTGGGTTGCGGGGCTTGAAGGAATTCGCCGAGGTCTATGGCTTTGTGACAGGGGACGATGTGTTGCGTGCCGTGGCACTGATGTTGAGTCACGTCGTCAGCGATGTTCACGATCCCCATGCATTTGTCGGACATCTGGATGACACTGACTTTTTCGTCGTCATCGCGCCGGCCAAGGTGAAGCGGGCACAGCGGATGCTCAGGGAGCGGCTGAACGAGGCGATGCCCTTCTTTTATCCCTGTGCAGATTTGGAGGCTGGTCAAGCGGACGCCAGTGCAGAGTTGTCGCACATGGATGTCGCCATAGGTGTGCTGACGTCCAAGGCGCGCTCTTTTTCCAGCCTGGCGGACTTGAGACAGGCCATCGTTGAGGTTCAGCGTGTAGACCAGTGAAACTCACGGTCGTCATCCCTACCTACAACGAGGCCGAGAACGTCAGGCCGATGACCGCAGCGCTGTTTGGCCTCGGTGTGTCTGGTCTGGATGTCTTGATCGTGGACGATGAATCGCCCGACGGCACCGGTCATATCGCCGACGAGTTGGCCGTTCAGCACGCGGGTCGGATGCACGTGATCCATCGCACAGGCCCCCGTGGCCTGGGACGGGCGTACGTAGATGGATTTCGCTGGGCACTGGAGCACGGTGCCGATTTCATCGTTCAGATGGATTGCGATTTCTCCCATTCTCCCAGCTATGTTCCCCAGTTTTTGGAGCGTATCCGTGGCTATGACGTCGTCGTGGGGTCCCGCTACGTTCCAGAAGGCTCGACAGACGAGCAGTGGAGTTGGGGCCGCCGGCTGCTCTCCTGGTGGGCCAACAGTATCTACACCCGGCTGATCCTGGGGTGTAAGGTCAAGGATGCGACTGCCGGGTTCAAATGCTGGCGTCGAGGGACACTCCAAGGCATTGACCTGAGCCGCATCCAGTCGCAGGGCTATGTATTCCAGGTCGAGATGGCCTATGTGACCGAGCGGCTGGGCTATCGCGTGTTGGAGGTTCCCATCTACTTCGAGGACCGGCGCGTCGGCCGCTCCAAGATGTCGATGCCGGTCAAGATCGAGGCGGCGCTGCGGGTGTTTGAGGTGCGCTGGCGTCATCGCCACCTGCGACCGGGTGACCGTTTGGTCGTATGATCCGCTGGAAGCGAAGCGACACACTGCTCGACCTGAGCATCCTCATCCTGCTGCTCTCTTTGCCTCTCTTGCTGTTCGCGCCTGTGGCGCTGGGGTCCAAGACGCTGCTGCCGGCCGACAGCCTCTTTGTGTTCGAGCCCTACCGGGCGGCAGCCGTCGATCTGGCGGTAGCGTTTCCACACAATCACCTGGTCAATGACCTGATCCTGGAGAACTATGCCTGGAAACGTTTCCTCGTCGAGGCGCTCCGCGGCCGCGAACTGCCACTCTGGGATCCCTACGTCTTTGCCGGTCACCCCTTCCTGGCCAACGGGCAACACTCGGCGCTGTATCCGCTGAACCTGGTCTTTTACGTCCTCCCGCTGTGGCGGGCCTACGGGGTCTTCGCCTGGCTGCAGTTGGGGTTGGCCGGGGTCTTTGCCTACCTCTTTGCCCGCGTGTTGGGAGTCCGCCGGCTGGGCGGGCTGATCGCCGGAATCACCTTCCAGTTCAGCGGCTTCATGGTCGTGTCGGTCGTGCACCCCATGATCATTGCGGGGGCGTCGTGGCTGCCGTTCATCCTGGCGATGGTCGAGCTGGTCGTGCAGCAGCGACCGGCGCTGGGTCGCAGGCCGGCGACGCTCCCCTGGGCGCTCCTGGGGGCGCTGGGCCTGGGTTGCCAGATGCTGGCTGGCCACGCCGAGAACACCTACTTTGTCCTGCTCGTCACCGGAGCCTACGCGCTGTGGCGGCTCATCTACCAATCAGCAAGTCGGCAAATCGGCAAGAAGCGATTGGCTGGTTGGCTGCTCGGTTGGTCTGTCGGCTCCACCCGGGCCGTGGTTTGGCTGGCGCTGATGCTCGCGCTCGGCCTGGGGTTGGGGGCGGTGCAGTTTGTGCCGCTGGTCGAAGTCGCCACCAGCAGCTTTCGCGGTGGGGCGGCGGCGGCGAGCCTTCAGCAGGTGCTGGGGTGGGCCTATCCCTGGCGGCGGCTGATCACCTTTGGCGTCCCGAACTTTTTCGGCAATCCTGCCCATCATGGGTACTTGGACCTCTTCACCTGGCGCTGGGCCCCCGCGCTGACGTTTCCCGACGGACAGTACATCGACTGGGGCATCAAGAACTATGTCGAGGGCGGCGCGTACCTGGGTCTGCTACCGCTCTTCCTGGCAACCATCGCCGTCCTCCAGTGGCTCAAGCCCCACATCTCACGTATTACGTATTACGTATTACGTATTACGCATCACGCATCACGTTTCACGTTTCACGTTTCACGTTTCACGTTCCCTTCCATCCCCAGCGCCCGATATTCCGTTCTCTTCTTCACCCTCCTCGCCCTCTTTTCGCTCGGCTGCATCTTTGGCACACCGCTGTACGCGCTCGTGTACGCGCTGCCTGTGCTCGAGCAATCCCATTCCCCCTTCCGCTGGGTGTTCCTGCTCACACTCTCGGTCGCCATCTTGGCGGGGTTTGGGGTGGAGGCGGTGCGGGGGAGCAGAGGAGCAAGGGAGCAGGGGAGCAGGGGAGCAGAGGAGCAGGGGAGCGGGAAGCAGGAAGCAGGAAGCAGGAGGCAGGAAGCGGGAAGCAGGGAGCAGGAGATGGGGCGCAATCTCCATTCTCCATTCTCCATTCTCCGTTCTCTAATCTCCGATCTCTTTTTACTCGACACCTCCTTCTCCCTGGTCACTCTGTTCGCTGCGCTGGCTTTCTGGGGTGGGTTAGCCACGCTCGTCGGACTGGCCCTCAGCCGCGTTTTCTTCGCCCGGATCGAGCCTCTGGTTGAGCGGGTATTCCTCGCACTGGCGAAGGCTCCAGAGGCCTTCCCCGACCATCGCGCTTTCTACTCCTACGAGTTCAAGTGGGTGGCGCTGTTCGGCCTGTTCCTGACAGGGACCGGCGTCGTCCTGCGCGTGAGCCGCTGCCCGATCTTTTTCCGGCGCCGGCCCGTGTGGGAGTTCCTGGCAGTCGGGCTGCTGGTGCTCGACTTTGTCACGTTCGGCGCGGGTTTCCACCCGGCCGTCGACCCCGTGCTGCTCGATTATACCCCGCCGGTGATCGACTTCCTGCGGCAGGACACCTCCCTGTGGCGCTATGCCACCTTCACCCCGCCGGGCACGACCAAGACGATGAACGCCAACGTGGGGATGTTCTACGGCCTGCAGACGGTCGCCGGGTACGATTCGCTCTTCTCCCAGCGGTACGCCGACTACATGGCGCTCATCGAGGAGCAGGACGAGCTTCAGTACAATCGCATCGCCTCCTTCAGCGAGTGGTCGAGCCTCGACAGCCCGCTGACCGATCTCTTGAACGTCAAGTACGTCATCACCGAGGTCGAGATCCCCAACCCGGCCAAGTACCGGCTCGTCTACCAGGACGCGGCGGTGCGGGTGTACGAGAACCTGGCCGCCATGCCTCGCGCCTTCACGCTCCCCACCTCTGCTGCCGTCGTCACCGGCGACGTGGCTGAGGCCCTGCGCACCTACGATCCCCATCGCTTCGTCATCCTTGAGTCGGCCGTCCAGAACACGACGGCCAGCAGTCAACCTGAAACCTGGAACCTGAAACCTGAAACCGTCACTCGCTACACCATCAACGAGGTTGAGGTAGACGCCCAGGTTGCCGAGCCGAGCTGGCTCGTCCTGGCCGACGCGTACTTTCCCGGCTGGAAGGCGTTCGTGCGGCCGCCGGGAGCCGCCAGAGATACTGAGGAGCAGGTCGAGATCCACCGGGTGGACGGCATCTTCCGGGGGGTGCTGGTCGAGCCTGGCGCGTGGACGGTGCGCTTCAAGTACAGCCCCGACAGCGTGAAGGTGGGCGGGTTCATCACGTTCATCGCCGGGATGCTCGTGCTCTTCCTGACCGGCCTCTACCTGTGGCGCTTCTTCTACCGCGAGGATGACGACGCCAGCACCGTCCGGCGGGTGGCGAAGAACTCGGTCGCCCCCATCGTCCTCAACCTGTTCAACCGGGCCATCGACTTTGCGTTCGCCGCGCTGATGGCCCGCATCCTCGAGCCGGTCGGCAACGGCCGCTACGCCACGGCGATCAACATCTACCTCTGGTTCGACACCCTCGCCAACTTTGGCCTGGACATGGTCCTGATGCGCGAGGTGGCCCGCGACCGCTCGGAGGCGCGGCGGCTCTTTGCCAACACGACGGTGTTGCGCCTCCTGCTCTTCGTCGCGGTGGCCCCGATTCTGGGTGGTTTCCTGGCCGGGTGGCAGGCGCTGGGCGAGCCACTGGCGGCTGAGACGGTGTGGGCGGTCGTGTTGCTCTACGTGGGTTTGCTCCCGGGCAGCATGGCCTACGGGCTGGCGGCGCTCTTCCGCGGCTGCGAGAGACACGAGTATCCTGCCGCCATCCAGACCGTGACCACCATCCTGAAGGTCACGCTGGGCGTACTGGCGTTGGTGGGTGGGCTGCGGATCGTGGGGCTGGCCGGGGTTTCGATTCTGACGAACGCGGCGACGCTGGCGATCCTGGTGCTCCTGGCGCGGCGGCTGATCTGGGCCGAGCTCCCTCGCACTCGGGCGCGCATCGAGTGGCGCCCGCAGCGCGCGATGCTGGCCGAGAGCTGGCCGCTCATGGCCTCGCTGCTGTTGCAGCAGCTCTTCACCGGCGTCAACGTGTTGCTCCTCCAACAGTTGCAGGGTGACGCGGTGGTGGGCTGGTACGACGCCGCGCGCAAGTGGGTGGACGCGCTGGTCATCATCCCGTCCTTTTTCACCTTCGCCGTCTTCCCGGTCATGTCCCGCCAGGCGGCCCAGGACCGGTCCGGCCTGCAGCGGTCGTACCGGCTGTCGGTCAAGCTGCTGACGATGGTCGCGCTCCCGGCGGCCGTGCTCGTCACGCTGCTGGCGACGCCGCTGGTGGGGTTGCTCAGCGGGGAAAGGTTCCTGCCCCACGGCGCGATCATCCTGCAAATCCTGATCTGGTCGATCCTCTTTGGCTGGATCAACAGCCTGACCAACTATGTGCTCATCGCGCTGAACCGCCAGCGGTACGTGCTCCTGGCCTCCGGCGCGCGCGTCGTCTTCACCGTCGTGGCGAACCTGCTCTTCGTGCGCACGTTCAGCTACATCGCCTCCGCGTGGATCATCATCGGCGGGGAGTTGCTGCTGGTGGTGCTCTTCTACGCCGACCTGCGTCGCCACCTGGGGCCGGTGGGGTGGGTGCGGGCGTTGGGCCGGCCGGCGCTGGGTGGGCTCGCGATGACCGCGACGGCCTGGGCGGTGGGCCTCTTCAACCGCCCGCTGGCGCTCGTGGCTAGCCTGGTCGTCTATCTGGCCACGCTCATCCTCCTGCGCGCGCTCACGCCCGAAGAGTGGGAGATGCTCGCGCCGCTCGTGCCGGGGCCGTTGCGCAGGGTGGCGTCGGTGTGGGCAGACAGGTAGGTCCGAGCGCGCTCTCTCCGAGTGCGCCTTGAGTGTCACCAAACTGCGATCAAATTGCCACATTCCTCGAAGCGAACCTGTGGTAAGATATAGTCCCGGCCTATCTGTGGGCGTGGCCCTTGTGAGGTGGCGTGGGTGTACATCATGGAACTGCGGGTCACCGGGAAGTGTAGGAACTGCTCCTGTTGGGACCATCTTCCCAGAGCTACTGGCTGCAAGACGGCGGGAGGAAGCCGGTGACAGAGGAACCGTTGAGGGTGCTGCTGGTCGATGATGATACCAGCTTGCGTGAGTCGCTGACAAAGCGACTTTGGGACGGGTATGGCTATTATGTAGATGCCGCTGCCGGTGCGGAAGAGGCGTGGCAGCAAGTCGTGGATGCCGAAAGACATTATGACGTGGCTCTGATTGACGACTTGCTGACTCCGGGGCCGGGTGCGGAGCCAGAGCCTGTTGGCATCGATCTCATGCGCAGGCTCAAAGAGCGATGTCCGGAGACTGAGTGTGTCATTTTCACTGGCTGGGGGATGGCCCGGGCGTTGGAGGCGCTGCAGGCTGGGGCGTATCGGTATCTGGCGAAGCCTCTGAACCTGGATGAGCTGGGGATGACCATCCGCACGGCAGCGGAGCATCGGCGACTCAGGCAGCAGTTGGAGGCCACGAAACAGGAGAAGGAACGGCTACAGGTATTGCTCGAAATCGGCCAAGCCACTGCGTCGGTCTTGGGATTGGACGAGATGTTGGAAAAAGTCCACGAGTGGGTGGGGCGTTTCATGGATGCCTCGTGTCTGGATGTGATTCTGTATGATGAGAACAGCCAGACACTGCGATTCCAATTCGGCTATGACAGAGGAAAGCGAGAGGACAAGTGGAAGCGTCCATTCACCCCGGGACAGGGACTGACAGACTGGGTAATCGAACATCGCCAGCCTCTCCTTATCAAAGATTGTTGGAAAAAAGTGCTGCCAGTGCCCGCTTATCAGCAGGGGGAAGTGAGTCGCTCCTGGCTTGGCGTTCCCCTGATGGCGCGGGGTAGAGTCAGTGGGGCCATCACGGTGCAAAGCTATGAGCCGCATGAATTCGACGAGACTCATCAGCAGATCTTGACCACCTTGGCTAGCCAGATGGCCAATGCCATTGAGAATGCCCGGTTGTTCTCTGAGTCGACCGAGATCAAAGATCGGCTGGATGCCTTGATCGCCAGTTCCTTCGACGCAGTGATCGCCATCGACCAGGACAAGAAGATTACAGTTTTCAATCGGATGGCCGAACAGGTGTTGGGACGGTCAGCCACAGTAATGATCGGCCAGACAGTGGCCCCGCTGCACGCGGATATCGAGAAAGCCAGGGAGCTTTTCGACGCAGTTAACCGTGATGGGGCGATTTCTGGATGGAATGTGGAATTGAAGCACTCCAACGGCACCACGATCCCGGTCTTGCTTTCCGCCGCCCTGATCCGAAACAGCCAGGGGTATCCGATCGGCCAGGCAGGGTTCATGCGCGACCTGCGGCAGGTAAATCTGCTGGAGGAGCGGCTGCGGGCGCTGATGGAGGTGACCCAGACTGTTACGAGCGTGCTGGCGTTGGATGATGTGCTGGATCTGATCGTGAAATCCGCGGTGGCTGCTTTCCCGACAGCACAGGCAGGGATTATCCACCTGTACGATGAGCGGGCAGGTGTCTTGCGCCCGGGGGCAAGTACGTATCAATTCAGTCCTAAAGTGTTGGAGGCACTGAGCTTCAAGGCTGGCGAGGGAATTGCTGGTTGGGTGTATGAACACCGGAAGTCATTGGTAGTAGACGACGTTCGGCAGGACCCTCGCTATAAACGTATTGACCATCACGAGATGCCGGCCCACAAGTCTATCATCTGCGTGCCTCTCCGGGCGTGGAGGGAAGTGATTGGGACGCTCTCGCTGGATAATCCGGATATCCCTGCTGCGTTCCTGCCTGAAGACCTGGGGTTGCTCCGAAGCTTTGCCGATCAGGCTGCAATTGCCATTGAGAACGCCCGGCGGATGCATGAACTGGAGCAGATGCGACAGGCGGCCGAGGCTATGGCCCGGGCTTTTGAACTTCGTCAGGCCCTGGAGCAGATTGTGGACAGTGCCTGTCAGGTCTTGCAGGCCGATTCATCGGCCATCTGGTCGTATGATGAGGTCAGTGATCAGTTCGTTCCTGAAGAACTGGTGATGGTGGGTGTTCCACCCGATGAGCTGGAGAGGGTCAGGGGAGAGGAACTTAGGCCGGGCCGGACAGCGGACATGGTGATGCGAGAGGGTTACGTCGTGGTGACGGACATCTCGCAGCCTGAATATGACTTTGTGGGCCAGCCTACCCGGGATTTGATGAGCCGCATCGGCGGGCAGAGCTTCCAGGGGGTTGCGTTGCGGGTCGGGGGTGAAAGGCTGGGTGTGTTGTACGTGAACTATAACCGCGTGCGGACCTTTGATGAGAGGCAAGAGGAAACTCTGAGAACGTTTGCCAACCACGCGGTGTTGACGCTCAAGAATGCCAGGCTATTGGAGCAGGTGAGCAAGGCACGTGACACTGCCAAAGTCGTGGCCGAGGTGAGCGTGCTCGAAGATCTGCGGAGTACTCTGAGCTCTATTGTGAGAGGTACCCAGGAAGCTCTTCACTGTGATGCTGTTACTCTATATACCTATGATCAGAGCAGGTGCGAATTTGGGTTTCCTCCAGAGATTGTTGGTGTACGAGATGCGGAGATAGTGCTCAAGTGGAGCTTGGTGGTGAGAGAATCAGTATTACGAAGGATACTGGCGCGCGATGAACCGTATGTGGCTGAGGATGCCCCGTCTGATCCAGTAGTGGGCGGTACTTTTGTAGAGCGGGAGGACATCAGGTCGTCGATAAGTCTTCCGCTCAAGGTCGGCGATCGCAAAGTTGGGGTGATGTTCGTCAATTATCGTTCCCTCCATCGCTTTACAGAGGGGGAGCTCACGAACATCGAGCTGTTCGCTTACCAGGCTGCTGTGGCGATCCGCAATGCCCAGTTGTATGAGAGTGAGCGGAAGCGAGTCAATGCTCTCCAGGCTCTCTACGAGGCAAGTCAGGCCGTGACTGGTGCTCTGACGCTTGATGAGCTCCTCACCCATATTGTTGAACAGGCGTGGCGACTAGCTGAGCCCCATGGGGAAAAGACGCACTTTAGCCATCTGGCCCTGGTGGATGGCGGTCGCGTCAGGTTTGCCGCTGCCTATCCCTCTGAGATGCTGAAGAGGCTGCAGGATGGGGTTTGTGAGATAGACCTGGAGGGGGACGCGCGGATAGGAATAACGGGGAGAGTCGTTGTGACCCGCCAGTCTCAGTTGTCCGGAAACGTGCTTCCGGATCCAGATTATATTGAGACTGATCCCCGAGTTCACTCGCAACTGGGCGTGCCTATCAAGATGGGGGAGCAAGTTATTGGCGTCATCAATGTAGAGCATCCGGACTATAATGCGTTCACCCAAGAAGACCAATGGGCCTTGGAGGCTCTGGCCGCGCAGGCGGCCATGGCTATTCAGGATCATAGACAGCTTCGCCTGCGAGAGGGACTGTTGAAAGTGGGGGAAGTGGTAACTGCTGCAGGCGAGCTCTATCCGGCTTTGGAACTCATAGCCGAGAGTGTCAAAGGTACGCTTGGCTGTGATGTGGTGTGTCTATACACCTATGACGACAAGAAGCGCGAAATCAGTTATCCATCTGTTGTGGTTGGAGGGTTGCACAAGCCTGACGAGCGAGCAGATTGGCGGCTTGTTAGTCAGGAGAGGAAGTTACGGGTAGACTTGCTCGGCGAGCACTCTGTAATCAGGGGCCTTATGGAGTATGGCTTCTCACGTTTCGCTTCTTGCTCCTCCAAGGATCCCATCTTGGGAGTGGGCCAGTTCGTTGGGCGCGAGAAAATTGCGTCTTCCGCAGGCATCCTGCTCAAGGTTGGCGAGGAGGTGATGGGGATTCTCTTTGCTAACTATCGCTCTGCTCACCGCTTCAGTGAGGAGGAGAAACAAGCTGCTGAACTCTTTGCCTATCAGGCTGCTGTGGCCATCCGCAACGCTCAGTTGGTTGAGGAGATGATCAGGAAAGCCAATGCCTTGGAAGCCCTCTACGAAGCCGGCAAGACAGTGACCAGCACCCTGGCTCTGGATGAGATCCTCAACCGTATCGTAGAGCAGGCGTGGAGCTTTACCTGTCATTATGGTAAGCGGGCGCGTTTGAGCAACCTCGATCTGGTCGAGGGACACAGGTTAAAGCGCAAAGCCGCGTACCCGCCGGAGCACTTGGCGAAACTGCAGAGGATCGTGGGTGACATTGACCTCGATCTCGGCAAGCGTATTGGTGTAATAGGACGGGCTGTTAGGACTGGAAGGTCCCAGTTGGTGGGTGACGTGACGCAGGACCCAGACTACATTGAGTACGACCCGGAAACCCGTTCAGAACTCGCCGTGCCGATCAAGCTTGGAGAAGAGGTCATCGGCGCCATAAATGTGGAGCATCCTGACTATAATGCTTTTGACAAAGATGATCGGCGTGACATGGAATCTCTGGCTACCCAGGCGGCTATAGCAATTGAGAACGCCCGCCTGTTCAGGGAGACCGAGCACCGTGCCCTACAGTTGGCCGCAGCGTCCGAGGTCGCTCGCGACGCAACCGCTATCCTTGACGTGGAGCGACTCCTTGACGAAGCCGTCTGGCGCATCTCTGAGCGTTTTGGCTTTTACCACGCCGGGGTCTTTCTCTTGGATGACAAGCGCGAGTACGCCGTTCTTCACGCCGCCTCGTCCGAGGGCGGCCGGTGTATGCTCGAACGAGGACACAAGCTGAAAGTCGGCGAGGTTGGCATCGTCGGCTTCGTCACAGACACCGGCGAACCACGTATCGCGCTTGATGTAGGCCAGGACGCCGTTCACTTCAGTAACCCCGATCTGCCCGACACCCGCTCCGAGATGGCTGTCCCTCTCGCCATGCGTGGCCAAGTCATTGGCGCGCTGGACGTGCAGAGCACCGACGTGAGTGCCTTCACTGATGGGGACGTGGCCACTCTGCAAATCATCGCCGATCATCTTGCCAACGCGATCGAAAACGCTCGTCTTTACGAAAAGCTGCAGCAAGAGGCCAAGCAACTGTCACTCATCAACCAGATTGCTGCCGAGATCAGCTCAACCCTGGACCTTGACAAGACCTTGCAGACGTTAGTTGACGAGTTGGCGCGGGTTATGAAGGCAGAACAGTGCGCCCTTGCCATCTTCGATGAGAGGGAGGAATATGGCGATGTTGTCGCTGAATATCTGGAAGATGGGTGCGTGCCCTCAACAGGAGTTCGAATCCCACTGCGCCACAATCCAGCCATAGAAGTGGTTCGTCAGACAAGGAAGCCTTTGGCAGTGAGGGATGCACAACATGATCCCCGCATGGAAAAGGTCTGGGATATCATGAAGCAACGTCGAACGCAGTCTATCATGATTGTACCCATTGTCATCGGGGGAAAGGTAATTGGCACTATTGGGGTGGACGCTGTCAGCAATCCCAGGGACTTTACCCGGGAGGAGCAGTGGTTGGCCGAGACCATTGCGCATCACGCATCCATCGCCATCCAGAATGCACGGCGATATGAAGAGCTGAGGCGCACCAAAGGACTCGTCGGTGCCCGTACTGCGCTGGCCTGGATGGGCATGGCCAGTTCTGCCTGGCGTCACGCGGTTGGGAACTATGCCATAACAATCCAAGACCTGGTGGATCTGGCCCGGCGAGACATGGCTGCAGGCGCTGCGGCAGATAGAATTCGCAGGCGTCTAGGCCGTATCGAAGACATGGCCAATAAGATTCGGGTTACCCCTATCACCGCTCCCCTACATACAGAGGAAGGTGTGAGGTCAGTCGCCATAAACGAACTATTGAGGGAGCGGATCAGACAGTTGTGGGGACGAGAACCATACGGGAAAGTGCAGGTCGAATTCGACCTCAGCGCTGAAGAGCCCACCACTGTGAGGGCTAGTCCTGACTGGCTGCGTCGGGCCTTTGACATCCTGATTGAAAATGCCGTGGAAGCGATGGCTGATTCTGCGACCCGGCGACTCACCGTGGCCACGCAGTTGACGAAGGGAGGTGTGGAATTATCCATCACAGACACGGGCGACGGAGTACCTGATGAGGTCGTGCAACGGCTGTTCCGGGCCCCTATACCGAGGCCCAAGGGATCAAAGGGACTGGGGGTAGGTTTGCTGATGGCTCACACGATCGTCCAGACGTATGGAGGGGACATCTGGTTGGGTTCGACGGGGCCTTCGGGAACCACAATGATCATCTGGTTGCCTGCTGAGAGTTAGGTATCCTGCACTGGTTCAAATGCCCACATCTTACTGCTTCCTACTCGTCAGCAAATCTCCCGGTGACTACTGGTGTCAGGCGCTTCGGGGAGCCCTGGTTGCCTTGGGTTCCTTGCAGGTTGTTTCAGAAGGTGAGATGGCTGGTCTTCTCGAACAGCAGACCTATGACATTGTGATTGTGGATGCCGGGGCAGTTACGAGCGCGTCTGAGGTGGTTTCTCAGATTCACGTCCTGAGGCCTGATACCAGGGTTGTCGTTGTTACTGTCTCACCGCACTGGAAGATCGCCAGGGCTGTTTTGCTGGCCGGTGCTACGGATTACTTGTACAAATCTCTGAACAAGGAGGAGATTCTGATGACTTTCCGGTCGCTTCTGGAATAGGGTTCAGCCGTTGGAACAGCAGATGCGAAATGGAGGGACGCAAGATGGCGAAGGCAACGATACTCTTTGCAGACAATGACTACGACTTCCTGGAAACTCGATCAGAGTTTCTCGAGGACGAGGGATATGCTGTGTTGAAGGCGCGTTCCCCCGAGGAAGCCCGCAACATCCTTGACCGCGGGCGAGTGCAACTGGCTATCCTGGATATTCGGCTCACAGATGATCGTGATGGCGGAGACATCAGCGGGCTGGAGCTGGCTCAAGAAGCCGCCTATCGCTCGATTCCCAAGATCATGCTGACCGGCTTTCCCAATGTTGAGGCGGTCAGGATTGCACTGAGACACAGGATTGACGAGTTGCCGCCGGCCGTGGATTACATTTCCAAGAAGGGAGAAGAAGGGAAAAAGGGAGCAGAGGTGTTGATCGAGGCCGTGGAGCGGGCTTTCGCTTCGCATGTGCGCATCAACCGAGATCTGGATATTCGCTGGGGGCGTCAGGATGAACTTTTACCCCCCAGTCTGGTGAGCCTTGTTGACCCTGATCTACCCAGTGGATGGCTGGCCGACCGGTCTGGTGAATTAGAAGATCTGATCCGCAAGTTGTTCTACTCCCATAGCCAGGTCACTCTCGGCCGGGTCCTTACCCGGCGAGAGGGGTGGATCCTGTTGAATGCCTTTGCATATCCGGCCCAAGGACTGGAACAGCAATTCGCCGTCGCTTGTGGCCAGCGGGTGAAAGTTGCAGGAGAGAAGGACCGATACACGTCGTTTGTTCCACAAACGGCAGGAAACAGGTCTTCCAGCCTGGTAGATTCTGCCGAGACGGTCCATTTTGAAGCTGCTGCATATCGCCTGGGCGGGTGCACGGTCGGGGAGGCTATGACACTTGCAGAGTTCTACCATCGGCAGCCTACCGACAGAGTCGTGGCGGCAGTAGATGATCTCTTCCAGGTTGCTCTCCGACCCTGGTACGAACAGGGGCAGGAAAAGCAGCAACAACCACTGGATGCCTTCTGCTGGGAGTGGTTGGGGGCAGATGAGAACACCCTTGCCCGGGCAGAACTAGAGAAGCGTGTCACCGGTATTTGCCGGGCAGCCCTGGCGTCCGGGATCGTGGGTCTGGATTGCTCGCCTCATAAACTGACCTTTCGTTCCCCCGAGGGAACAGAGTTCTTCTATCCTCAACCTGCACCCTACTTGTACGAACGACGTATTACCGTCAGCCCTCCGACCTTGTGCGGCATTACGCATGGACGCCTGGATGGAGCGAGCGTACTGGTTGACCGGACAGGGCAGACGTGGGTGGTGGACTTTGGCAGAACCGGCCTGGGGCCGCTGGTGCGGGATTTCGTTTCGTTAGAGACGTCGGTCAAGTTTGACGTGCTGACGGGGGCCGACATCGCACAACGGCACGAACTTGAGAGTCGCCTGTTGGCCATGTGCCATCTCGGAGAGAAAATTGACACAGAGGATGTGGGGCCAGAGGTGGAGAAAGCCCTGCGGGTCATCGACCGGATCCGGTCTCAAGCTGCCGATATCGTCGGCCCCCAGATAGACCCCTACCTGATGGGTTTGTTGTTCTGCGCGGCAGAGCGCTTGTTGCGTTATCGACCTGGGTTGAGGTATACGAAAGGGGAAGCGGTTACGTTCGCCCATATTCTCCTCTCTATGGGCATGATGTGCCAGCGACTGGCTGCCTGGGAGGATCGCCTTCAGGACTTGCCCTCGCAGGCGACTGAGAGCCTGTGGATAGACGTAGATAATCAAGAAGTGTGGGTGGAGGGGCGCCTAGTCACACTGTCACCCCTGGGATTCCGCCTGCTCCAGTACCTGTATGATCACGCCAACCAGTTGTGCAAGCGCGCGGACATTGCGGAAAATGTGTTTGATGTAGAGCACTCGGATATTTCCGCTGTGGAGCTCAAGTTCTTGGACAAAGATCAGATCAACACCAACATCAGCCGGCTAAGGAAGGCTGTCGAGCCCAACCCCAACCATCCAAAGTACATCGTCACAGTCCATGGGGTTGGCTATAAGTTGCTACTGGGTGATGTCGCCGGACGCGACGAATAATGACTCTCTCCTTCAACCGGCATGTAGACTTTGTCATCAAGCGGCGATTAAAATGACGCTTTTCCTTTCTCCTCGGTCATCGGGATACATAGCCCTTCCGGCCATGCGACAGCGAACCGTCGGCCATTTGTGAGTTTTCTCCCCGCTTAATTACTTTCCCTGTCTTCGATCTGGCGCCAAAGCGCCAGAGTTGCTTGACGCTACTTCCGTATAATAGGGGTAGGCTGGGTGTTGGCTGTGGCCCAGCATCTGTGGCTCCTGATGTGGTATGGAGGTGGCAACATGATAGCACAAGATCTGACGAAATTCACGCTCGTGATCGTGCTCATAGGCGGCGTCCTCGCCATGGCTGTCTTCCGCCCCCCGATCTTTGCCTCTCCGCCTGCCAAGGCAGATACAGAGCAAGATCAGGGTGAAATGACCAGTACTGGGTTCCAGCCCGAGTCGGAGGGGGATGAGGAGGAAGCTCTCTCTTACGAAGACCTGCTCGCCTGGCAGCAGGAACTGGACAAAGGGCAATCTGATCTTGACGACCAAGAGGCCATACTGAAAGATTGGGAGGCTTCTCTGCAAGCGCAGGAGGAGCGCCTGGCTGAGCAGGAGAGTCTGCTGGGTGCGAAGGAGAGCGAGGTTACTGAAGAATGGGTTGCCATCCAGGCGGAGCAGAGTCGTTTGGCCCAAGAGCGGGAAAGCCTGCAGGTGGAGCAGACCCGTCTGACCCAAGAGCAGGAGGACTTGGAGGCGGAACGAGCCCGCCTGGACCAAGATGGGGAGGATCTACAAGCTCGGCGCGCTCGCCTTGATGAAGAATTGGCTAGCCTACGCGAGACCGAGGATCGCTTGCAGGCGCAAGAGGCGAGCCTGGCGGAATGGCAACAGAGACTGGTGGGTCGTGATCGTCTGTCGGCGGTGGCTTTGATCATCAGCGGCTTGATGGCTGTGCCTTCGGTGGTGGTCTTGATAGCCTTGGGGCAACAGGGCTGGCGGATGCCTGGCGACAGGGCTCGGCAGGCTCAGGCTCCCCAGGCACATAAGAGGGAACGGGGTATTCAGTCTGGCACGTTGGGGAAGGTCACTGCGGCCCCAACCTACGGCGATAATGGTCGGGGCAGGGAGAGCGTGGGCCATCCCGCGTAGAAAGGAGGTGATGATTCAGACAGAGTGATACCCGGCAGCGGGCCGCCCGTGACCGCTCGCGGGCGGCCCCAACGTCATGACGTTCTGCCCCCCTGGTTACCATCTTCAAGCGTTACCTCGCCAGCAGAGCATCGCAGCCCTGTCTGCTGCGATACCTCGCCCTGGTCAAAGTCCTGTTTCCAATTCGGCAAACCTCTATGCTCCCTCCCCCCTGGCCCAACTCGGTGGCAATTAGCGTATTGTTCATTGTTCATTGTTCATTGTTCATTGGTCATTGTTCATTCGTCATTGTCCCCCCTTGCCTCCTGCCCCATTCTGCGGTACAATCCCCCCAGCTAGCCCGAGAGGAGATGACGCTATGCCCGAACCCATCCGCATCCAGGACATCGCCCGGCACGTGGGAGACAAAGTCACGCTCCAGGTGTGGCTCTACAACCGCACCGACAAGGGAAAACTCCAGTTCCTCCAGGTGCGCGATGGGACCGGCTTCGCCCAGTGCGTCGTCTTCAAGAAGGAGGTCAGCCCCGAGGTCTTTGACGCGGCCCGGAGCCTGACGCAGGAATCGTCGTTCGTCGTCACCGGCACCGTCCGAGAGGACACGCGCGCCCCCGGCATCCCCGGCGGCTACGAACTGGGCGTCACCGGCCTGCAGGTGCTCCAGGTGTCGGAGGACTACCCCATCCAGCTCAAGGAGCACGGGGTGGATTTTCTGATGGACAACCGCCACCTGTGGATCCGCTCGCAGCGGCAGTGGGCCGTGCTGCGCGTGCGGGCCACCGTCATCCGCGCCATCCGGGACTGGCTCGACGACAACGGCTTCGTCAACATGGACACGCCGATCCTCACGCCGGCCGCCTGCGAGGGCACGACCACGCTCTTCGAGACCGACTACTTTGGTGAGCCCGCCTTCCTGGCCCAGTCGGGGCAACTGTACAACGAGGCGGACATCTACGCCTTTGGCCGCGTCTACTGCTTCGGCCCCACCTTCCGCGCCGAAAAGTCCAAGACCCGCCGCCACCTGACCGAGTTCTGGATGGTCGAGCCGGAGGCCGCCTTCTGCGACATGGATCAGTTGATGGAGATCGAGGAGCAGTTCGTCTCGTACATCGCCCAGACCTGCCTGCGCGAGCGGGCGCAGGAATTGGCGCTCCTGGGGCGGGATACCACGCTCCTGGAGAAGGTCGTGCCTCCTTTCCCCCGCATCTCCTACGACGATGCGCTCGAGATGGTGGTCGAGATTCGGGAGCAGACGGACGACGAGGATCTCAAGGAGCAGTTGCAGATCGAGTGGGGGGATGACTTTGGCTCGCCGCACGAGACGGAGCTGACCAGGCGGTTCGAAAAGCCGGTCATCGTCTACGGCTATCCGACGCAGGCCAAGGCGTTTTACATGGAGCCCTGGCCTGGCCGGCCCGAGGTCTCCAAGAGCACCGACGTGCTCGCCCCGGAGGGGTATGGGGAGATTATCGGTGGCTCGGAGCGGATCTCCGACCCCAACCTGCTGCTCCAGCGGCTCAAGGAGTGGAACCTGCCCCGCGAGGCGTTCGAGTGGTACATCGACCTGCGCAAGTACGGCTCGACACCCCACTCCGGCTTTGGCCTGGGCGTCGAGCGCACGGTGACCTGGATCTGTGGCATCGACCATCTGCGGGAGACGATCGCGTTTCCGCGGATGCTGAAGCGCGTCTATCCATAACACGCAACACGTAACACGAAATATATCAGGAGGAGTGTATGCGAACGAACAGAGATCGAAAGCGAATTCGAAAGCAAACCCGCAAGCGCAGGCTCCAGTATCTGCGCCGGCGGCTGGCACAGGCGACCGATCCCGCTGAGCGGCAGCGCTTGATCGACAAGATTCGCCGCGTCAGCCCGAACGCCCCCGTGCCGGAGGGGTAACGTTCTTACCACAACAATCGTGACAGGTTCGTAGGGGTGACTTTAGTCGCTCCTTCCGCTCGGCGGCTTTGTCACCGCCAGGTGCTCGAGGCCGCAGGATTGAGCGTTGAGGAGTGGATGGATTTGCAAAAGCCACCGGCCATCAACTGGTCGTTGCCAAAGCGGTCCGCCTGTAGTATAATACAGTTACTCCACATCTGAATACACAACACTTTCAGGGGAGCTTGGGTAGCCAGGCTGAGAGGGTGCCCCGGTCGTATGGATTTCTTTCATCCGCGACCACCGGCACCGACCCTTGAACCTGATCTGGGTAATGCCAGCGGAGGAAGAATCAAGTGCGCGATACAGCCGCCCCGCTGGCCGGGGCGGCTTTGTTGTACCAGCACTTGAGACCCCCAGGCACCCTGGCTCAAGTCACGTTTTACGCATCACGCATCACGCATTACGCATCACGTTTCACGTTTCACGTTTCACGTTTCACGTTTCACGCATCACGCCACGAGGTATCTATGCGCACTATCATCTTTGCCAACGGCCAGTTCCCCGACGCACGGGGTGCCCGCGACCTGTTGCGCCCCGATGACCTCGTCATCGCGGCCGACGGCGGGACCCATCACGCGCTGGCCGCCGGCGTGATTCCCCACGTCGTCATCGGCGACCTGGACTCGATATCCCCCGGCGAGCGGGCGCGCGTCGAGGCGGCCGGCGCGCGAGTTCTGCGCCATTCCCCCCGCAAGGACGAGACCGACCTGGAACTGGCGCTTCTCCACGCCGTGCGCGCGGGTGCGACCGAGATTGTCGTCCTGGCGGCGCTGGGGGGACGGCTGGATCAAACGATCGCCAACCTGCTGCTCCTGGCGCTGCCCGAGTTGAGCGGGCTCGACGTGCGCGTCGTTGAGGGCAGCCAGATGGCCTTCCTCATCCGCGAGGGGGATGACGCCGCACGGGTCGCGGGCCGGCCTGGCGACACCGTCTCCCTGATCCCGCTGGGAGGGGACGCGGGGGGCGTGACGGCCGAGGGGCTGGAGTGGCCGCTGCACGAGGATACCCTGCGCTTCGGCCCGGCCCGAGGCGTGAGCAACGTCCTGACCGCCGACCAGGCCCGCGTCCGCGTGCGCCAGGGCCTGCTCCTCTGTGTGATCACGCGACGCGAGTAGGCAAGCCTGCAATTTGCAATCTGCAATCCGCAATTCGCAATCTGCAATCTGCAATCTGCAATCTGCAATTTACCAAGGAGGTGCAAAATGAAACGGTTGATCGTGTTCGCTCTGATTGGGATCACGGCGCTGGCGGCCTGCGGGCCCGGCCCGACGCTCCCGCCCGAGACTCCGCCGCCGCCCCCGCCGCCGCAGCCTGCCAAGGTGCGGGTGATGACCCACGACAGCTTCGACATCAGCGAGGAGGTGCTCGCCGCCTTCGAGGCCCGGTACGACGCCGAGGTCGAGATTCTCCAGGCCGGTGACGCGGGCGTGGTCCTCAACCAGGCCATCCTCAGCGCCGACAACCCGCTGGCCGACGTCCTCTACGGCGTCGACAACACGCTCCTCAGCCGGGCGCTGGACGCCGACATCCTCGAGCCCTACGCCTCGCCGCTCCTGGACGAGATCCCCGACCACCTGGAGCTCGACCCCCAGCACCGGGCGCTGCCGGTCGACTATGGCGACGTGTGCCTCAACTATGACAAGGGCTGGTTCGCCGAGCGGGGCCTGGCACCGCCCACCGGGCTGGAGGACCTGGTGCGGTCCGAGTACGCGGGCCTGGTGGTCGTGGAGAACCCGGCTACGTCGTCGCCCGGGCTGGCGTTCCTGCTGGCGACGGTCGGTCACTTTGGCGAGAGCGGCGACTACACCTACCTGGACTACTGGGCCGACCTGCGGGCCAGCGACGTGCTGGTCACCGAGGGGTGGGAGGACGCCTACTGGGGGCAGTTCACCTACGGCTCCGGCGGCGAAGGCGAGCGGCCCATCGTCGTCAGCTACGCCAGCTCCCCGCCCGTCGAGGTCCACTTTGCGGAGGAGCCCTTCGAGGAGGCCCCCACGGCGGCGGTCGTTGGCGACGGCAGTTGCTTCCGCCAGATCGAGTTCGTCGGCGTCCTCAAAGGCGCGCAGAACCGCGACCTGGCCGAGGCGTGGGTGGACTTTATGCTCGGCACGGCATTCCAGGAGGACATCCCGCTGCACATGTTCATGTTCCCCGCCAACCAGAACGCCGCCCTGCCCCCGGTCTTTGCCGATTTCGCCGCCATCCCCGACCACCCGGCCGAGGTCGACTACGCGGCCATCGAGGCCAACCGTGAGGCGTGGGTCGAGGCCTGGGCGGAGGTAGTGTTGCGTTGAGGGGGAGACAAGGGGATGGGGAGACAAGGAGACAAGGGGAGGGAGAGACAAGGAGACAAGGAGACAAGGGGACAAGGAGAGGGGGAGCAGGGGAGCGGAGGAGCGGGAGCGCGGAGGAACTAGAGCCTGTTCGTAATTCGCAATCTGCAATCTGCAATCTCCAATCTCCCCTCTCCCCTCTCCCCTCTCCATTCTCCATTCTCCATTCTCTATCCTCCTCCCTGTCCCTTGCCTCCTTGCTTCCTGCCCTCTTGCCCCTCGCCTTCCTCCTCCTCTTCTACTTTTATCCCCTCAGCTCAATCCTGGCTCTTTCCTTCGCGCCCGAGGGGCATGTGAGCCTGGCGGCGCTGGGGAAACTGTTCCGCACGTCCTACTACCTGCAGACGCTCTGGTTCACCATCTGGCAGGCGGCACTGTCGACGCTGCTGACGGTGGGGCTGGCGCTGCCGGGGGCGTACGTGTTCGCCCGCTACGACTTCCCCGGCAAGTCGCTCGTCCAGGCGCTGACGACCGTCCCGTTCGTGCTGCCCACGATCGTCGTCGCGCTGGCCTTTACCGCGCTCCTGGGTCCCCGGGGGCTGCTCAACCTGGCGTTGATGGCCCTCCTGCGGCTCGACCGGCCGCCGCTCGACCTCCAGTACACGCTCGCCGTCATCCTGCTGGCCCACGTGTTCTACAACTATACGCTCGTCCTGCGCATCGTGGGCACCTACTGGGCCAACCTCGACCCCCAGTTGGAGGAGGCCGCCCGCATGCTGGGGGCGGGGCGGTGGCGGGCCTTCCGGGAGGTGACGTTGCCCCTGCTGTGGCCGGCCATTGGCGCGGCGGCGCTCCTCGTGTTCGTCTTTTGCTTCACCAGCTTCGGCGTCATCCTCGTGCTCGGCGGGCCGCGCTTTGCGACGCTCGAGGTCGAGATCTACCGCCAGACGATCCAGTACCTCAACCTGCCGCTGGCGGCGGCGCTCTCCCTCCTCCAGATCCTGTTCACCTTCGCGCTGATGGCGGCCTACACGCGGCTCCAGGCGCGCGTGACGCGGCCGCTGGAGCTGCGCCCGCGCCAGGTGACCCAGCGGCGGTTGCGCCGCGGGCGCGAGTGGCTGATCGTCGCGCTCAACGTAGGGCTGATGCTGGCGCTCTTGATCGCGCCGCTGGCCGCGCTGGTCGAGCGCTCGCTGACGCTCTCTACCGCGCGGGGCGTGTCCCTGGCCTTTTACCGCCAGTTGTTCGAGAACCCCCGGGGTTCGGCCTTTTACGTGCCGCCGGTCGCGGCGGTGCGCAACTCGGTCGGGTTCGCGCTGGCGACGGTGGGGCTGTCGGTCGCGTTGGGGCTGATGGCGGCGGCGGTGATGGATGATCGTGGCTCTGCTCGTAGCCCCCGCCCCCGGGGGCAGTGGCTGCGACGGTTGCTCGACCCCGTCTTTATGCTCCCGCTGGGGACCTCGGCGGTGACGCTGGGGCTGGGGTACATCGTCGCGCTGGACGAGCCGCCGCTCGACCTGCGCACCTCGCCGCTGCTGGTCGTCCTGGCGCACACGCTCGTCGCGCTGCCCTTCGTCGTGCGCAGTGTGCTGCCGGCGCTGCGCTCGATCCATCCGCGCCTGCGCGAGGCGGCGGCGCTCCTGGGCGCGTCGCCCTGGCGCGTGTGGCGCGAGGTCGACCTGCCCATCGTCGCCCGGGCGGTGCTCGTGGGGGCGGTGTTCGCCTTCACCGTCTCGATGGGCGAGTTCGGCGCGACGAGCCTGATCGCGCGGCCGGAGCGCCCGACCATGCCCATCGCCATCTACCGCTTCCTGGGCCGTCCGGGCGCGGCCAACTATGGCCAGGCACTGGCGATGTCGACGCTCTTGATGCTCGTCTGCACGCTGGGGTTCCTGGCGATCGAGCGGTTTCGGGTGGGGGAGGTGGGGGAGTTTTAGGAAAGTTGCACCATATTGTCTGGATACGAAATAGCTTGCTGGGTCGAGAGCCCAGATCGTGACACAGCGAATGGTCACGCCGAGCTCTCATGGCAGTCCGTCAGGGGACATCGCGCCAAGAAGTTACGCAAGGCGACGAGCCAGTGCTTGCTGATTTTCCAGTAGTGATGGAGCTTTTCGCCCACCGTGGCCAGGAAGGTGTTGCCCCGGAATGACTGAGCAGATGCTCTAGCTCTTTGAAAAAGCGCAGCTTGTGACCGCGTGAGGTACAAGTCCGGCCACTGGCAGCATAAAGTTCAGGGTGCAACAACGCTGCCTTGAAAGCGCCGTGTCCGCCCATGGAGTTTCCCGCGATGAATGTATCCTCCCGGCGGGGCGCCAGGCCGAAGACGTCCGCCAGGTAATGCGGCAATTCCTCGGTCAAATAGGTAAAGTATCCCTGGCCGTTGGGCTGGTCAATATAGAAACTGCGCCCGGCCGATGGCATGACCACCACCAGTCCATAGGCTGTCGCCAGGGTTTCTACGCATGAATAGCGCTGCCAGGCGCTGGCGTCGTCGCTCAGCCCGTGCAGCAAATAAAGGACCTTGCGCTTTGCGACTGCCACCCCTCCCATTTTCCCAGGATCGGGGAGGATGATGTTCAGGGGGAGGTTGACCTTTACGGTCTCGGGCGCGACATCGAGCAGGCAGCCGCCGACGGGCTAGACGTGGCTTTCGATGCTTTCCCCTACACGGTGGGCAACTCGACCATCAACGTCGTCTTTCCCGATTGGTTCCTGGCCGGGTTCGAAGAGAACATCTACAGCGACCAGGCGCTGCGGCGGCTCAAGTAGGAGATGACCATCCTGCGCTGGACGCTGGGGCTGGGTTACCGGGACATCACGCTCCTGTGGGGGCGGGTACCGGAACTTGCTGCCTCCAGCTTGGCTGCCGACGATGCCCCCGCCGCCCCCCTCGGTCGCACAGCCCAGGTAGACCGTTTGCCAGTCATCGGCCGCCGCCGGGGCAATAGAACGCACGTCGTAGGTCAGGAACAGGTCGTCTCCCTGTCGCGTCCACGAGTCGCCGCCGTCGGTCGAGCGGTAGGGGCCGTCGCAGCCGCGAGCGTATACACGCTGGGGGTCGGCCGGGTGCACTGCCAGCGGTTCCAGGTTGAGCCCGCTGGTAGTTCGAACCACGCCCGGCCACCGTCCACGCTTTTCCATATTGGTACGGCGGGGCCGCCCGCGTAACACGGATACCCTGCGCCGGCGTACAGCACGTCCGGCTGGCTGGAGGCCAGCACCAGGCTGTGGGTCACGGGAGGAGAGGAGGTCGCCAGCCTCCAGGAGCGCGCGCCGTCGCTGGAGCGATAAAGGCCCTGCCCCGTCAGAGCATAGAGCGCTGTGCTCTGGGGATGGCCCGCTAGGCGAACCACCCACTCCCCCTCAATCGTCAGTGGGCCGGCCGATGGAACGCCAGCCTGCCAATCCCGTCCGGTCAAGGGCAAGAATACCCGCCGGGTCAACGGTGTGGGGAGCGACTCGCACGCGCTCAGCGACACGTCGTCCACGTACATACCTGTAGTATCTCCCAGGCCGTCGTTGGATACCCCAAAATGCAGCCAGATTGTCCTACCCGCGTAGGCACTCAAGTCCAGGGTATAGGGCTCCCAGGCGCGGTCGTTCTGCCGCATCCAGAGCGCCCGCTCCATCAAGTTCAGGTCCTCGTCCAGGATCAGCACGTACTGGGCATCCACGACCGCAGCAGGGGCGGCCACAGCCGAGACTCGTGTTGAGGCCGGGAACAGCGCCGGTTCGCCGGACACGGTGTAGAGCCAGGCGGTAAGCGTGACCATCACCGCGCTGGCGGGTAACGTCACCGGCTGGCGGGCCGAGGAATAGGCCAGCCGGTTTTCCCCCTCCACGATGCCGATGCGGATGGAACGGTCGCCACCGTGGGCCTGGCCGGTGGCATACTCAGCCGGAACCGGGGTGAACGGCATGGACCAGCCGGCGTTGCCCTCAAAGTCGCCGTTGACCACCCACTCCCAGCAGGCGGTGCGCAGCCGCCACAGTCCGGCCGTGGTGGGCAGAAAGAAGAGGTCGCGGGCTGCGGCCAGCAGGCCGGTGGGAGTCTCGTCAGGGGCAACGCCCTGCCACCACCAGCCGTCGCCGCCGGACGGCGAACGGTACAGTTCCCAGGCCGTGCCCAGCGGCCGTGCGACACGCTCTACGGCCACCAGCGCCCGCTCACCCGGATAGTCCGGCGAGGCGTCCAGCCCCATGATCCAGCCGTCCAGCCAACCCACGGGCAAGCCGTCGTTGACCAACTGCCAGGTCGCGCCATAGTCGGTCGAGCGGATCACGCCGTTGGGCAGGTATTCGCCGTGCCCCTCGATCCAGAAATAACTGATCCATAGGGTGCCGTCGCTGGCATAGTGGGGCGAAAAGACCACCTGGCGCGCCACGTCCACCCACGGAATGACCACCCGCGCCCAGGTATCGCCGCCGTCGGTCGAGCGGAAGAGGGGGCCGAAGCCGGCCAGGTAGAGGGTGCGGTCGGCGGCGAAGGCAGGCGAGGCGAAGACGTGGTACACCTCGTAGTCGGCGGGAAGCCCGGACGTCGAGAGGGCCCAGGTGTCGCCGCCGTCGGCGGAGCGCCACACCCCCGCCCAGCCCCCCACGGCAAACGTCACCAACCGGCCATCCGCGTCGCGCGCGGCCACCAGGTCGCGTAGCGGGCCGGCCGTCGTGGTAAACACGGTGGTCCAGGCCTGGCCATCGCCGGTACTGCGGTAGATCTCGGAAGAAGCGGCGGGCAGGTTGCGCGCCAGGAACAGCGTGGGGCTGACCGGCGTGGCCGGATCGAAGGCGAAGCCGCTGACGCCTACGGCTTCCGTCAGTGGCGAGGTGGGATAGAGCCAGGTCCATGTGTCGCCATCGTCGGTGGTGCGGCGCAGGTCGCGCTCGGTGGTGACGAAGAGGGTGTGGTCGGTCTCATAGTGGGGCGAACGCCAGATGCGGATAAACAGGTCGGGCAACACCAACTCCCAATCGAGCGCGGCCGCCGGGGTTGCCCTCGACGCTGCCGGACCAACCACCGGCGGGACCGGCACCGCCAGGACGACGAGCACCAGTATCCGCGGGAAGATGCTAGTTCGCTTCATCGCTTCACCTCTCTCAGCCTATATTTCGCACCTTGAGAACTGGATAGAGAGCAAACTGGCGGAATCACGGGTTTTGCGGCAATATAGGAACGCTGGTTCTGCATCTGAAGGAGGCGTCCCGATGTACTTGACCGCGCGTGGAAATCCTGGCACACGTCCTGGCTGATCTCCGACGCCCCCGCTGGCCGCACCTCCTCCTTCCGTCCGGCAACGTCCTTCCCCTGGCCTTGCCACCTAGTGGTTGGCAAGTCGCAGCAACAGACCGCGCAGATACAGCACCGGCAGGGCTTTCTCCAGGCGCGGAGAACGTCGCATATAGGGTGGCAGGATCTGGCTGGTGAACTGATGATCCGGGCGACGATCGTCTACTCGGGGAGCGCGGACCTTGATGGGACCAGCGCCTACCTGAACCGTCCGCTCGCGAGCATGGCCATTGCGCACCACCATCGCGTGATCCAGTTCGTCACGCAGATGGCGCAACCCTTGCACATACTGCTCTACTTCCAGTTCCAGGGCGGCCAGGATCATCCGACGGGCTCCTTGTCGAGCCAATTCATCCAACGAACCTGTGATTTCCGGAGCTTTTCCTTCGATGTCATCTGTGGTAAGCTTGAACATGGCGTATCCTTTCCGCGGCTTGCGCAGCCGCTCTTGGGTGTTTGGTGACCCCAAGGATACGCCGCCTTTCTTACTTTGGCAATCCACAACTTTCGATTATAACTCGGGCGCTCTCCCTCGTCAAGATCCTGTTCACCTTCGCGCTGATGGCGGCCTACACCCGGCTTCAGGCGCGCGTGGCGCGGCCGCTGGAGCTACGCCCGCGCCAGGTGACCCAGCGGCGGCTGCGCCGCGGGCGCGAATGGCTAATCGTCGTGCTCAACGTGGGGCTGATGCTGGCGCTTTTGATCGCGCCGCTGGCCGCGCTGGTCGAGCGCTCGCTGACGCTCTCCACCGCGCGGGGCGTGTCCCTGGGCTTTTACCGGCAGTTGTTCGAGAATCCCCGCGGTTCGGCCTTTTACGTGCCGCCGGTCGCGGCGGTGCGCAACTCGGTCGGGTTCGCGCTAGCGACGGTGGGGCTGTCGGTCGCGCTGGGGCTGATGGCGGCGGCGGTGATGGAGGATCGTGGCTCTGCTCGTAGCCCCCGCCCCCGGGGGCAGTGGCTGCGACGGTTGCTCGACCCCGTCTTTATGCTCCCGCTGGGGACGTCGGCGGTGACGCTGGGGCTGGGGTACATCGTCGCGCTCGACGAGCCGCCGCTCGACCTGCGCACCTCGCCGCTGCTGGTCGTCCTGGCGCACACGCTCGTCGCGCTGCCCTTCGTCGTGCGCAGCGTGCTGCCGGCGCTGCGCTCGATCCATCCGCGCCTGCGCGAGGCGGCGGTGCTCGTGGGCGCGTCGCCCTGGCGAGTGTGGCGCGAGGTCGACCTGCCCATCGTCGCCCGGGCGGTGCTCGTGGGGGCGGTGTTCGCCTTCACCGTCTCGATGGGCGAGTTTGGCGCGACGAGCCTGATCGCCCGGCCCGAGCGCCCCACCATGCCGATCGCGATCTACCGCTTCCTGGGCCGTCCCGGCGCGGCCAACTATGGCCAGGTACTGGCGATGTCAACGCTCTTGATGCTCGTGTGTACGCTGGGGTTCCTGGCGATCGAGCGGTTTCGGGTGGGGGAGGTGGGGGAGTTTTAGGAGGCAAGAAGCAAGGGGCACGAAGCAGGAGGATTGTCTTGCATCCTGCATCTTGCATCCTATTTGGTTCTCCTCGCGCTGGTTGTCGTTGGGCTGCCCCTGGGCGTGACTGAGGTTGTGATGCGGTGGCAACGCAGGCCAGTGCGCCTGAAGGTGGACTGGCCAACGTTGCTCATATACGGCCTGCCGGGTTTGATGCTGACCGAAATCACGCTGCTCTGGCTGTGGGTCAGGCTCCCTCCCGTCCTGTCTGGCCTGGCTTGGGCGCTCAGGGAGCAAGAACCTATTGCCACAGCCGCGGGTGGGTTCTTGGTCGGGATCGCTGTAGCCAGGGCGATACGACTTGAAGCGCAAGCCCCTCCTTCCCTGGCCTGAGCAATGCACGTCATCCCCAGTGACAACCTCACCCGACGTTGAAGCGTCGCCATCCTGCCTCCTGCATCTTGCATCTTGCATCTTGCTTTTTGTCAACTTTCCCTACACAAACAGTCAAACTCTCCCGACAGACAAACCACGTAATTCCTGGTAAAATACTGCATTGTGTGGCACGTCAACGCGGCTGGTCATTGGTGCATCGTGCCTGTGGCGTTTCACGCTTGGCGGCGGGGTCCTGGCTCATGTTTATATGGACATCCGCCAATTGGTGTTCCTCATAGCCTGAGTCTGACTTGGCGAGATTGCCCAGCGGCCTCCTCCGTGTTTCTCTTGTTGTTCAGAGGTTTGTTCAGAGGCCTGTGCTATACTTTTATGATTATGGGCAAAACAGTAGACGTCACGTCCGGGCTATGGCTTGTGGGCAAGTTTCTAGTAGTTTGCTATTGACTTTGCACGGATAAGGGTGTAAAATAGTACTGGAGTACTATTCAGCTCCTATCTGACTGATCGATTCATCTGATCACCACAAACACACAGTAAGCGTTTCTCTCTAACACTTGAAAGCGAGGAGGTCAAATGTACAAGAATAACCCCTACAGTTATGGTCCTCTTGTGGCCGATCCTGCTATGTTCTTCGGACGCGAGGAAGAGCTAAAAACCCTGATCACGCGCCTGCGCAACAAGCAGAGTACATCGATTGTAGGCATGCGCCGCATTGGCAAGTCATCTCTGTTGTATCAACTGACCTGCAAATTATCTGATTTGCGAGACCAGCGCCTGGTCCCTGTGTATATTGATCTGCATGATGCCCGCTACCGCACGGTGGCCAGTTTTGTGGATACGACGTTGCAGGCCTTGGACACCAAGACGGGCGGTGCGTTAAGTCTGCAAGGCGCAACAGATATGCCTGGTTTTTCTAAAGCAGTCGACCGAATGTGTCAAGTTGGCAATTGCCCATTGCTGTGCCTGGACGAATTTGAGGAATTTATCGAGCATCGTGAGGAATTCAACGACGTGTTTATAGAGGGGTTGCGAGCGTTGGCTGGGCAGCAAAAGTTGGCAATGGTTACCACCTCAAGGATGCCATTGACCGATTTGGTGAAAACAGGCCGATGGACGTCGCCTTTCTACAATATTTTCTCACAAGTCGAACTAGGATTGCTGGAATCAGATGCGGCTCAGGTATTGCGGCGTATTCCCTTAGAAAGGCAGAAGATCGCGCTTTCCCCGGAGGATGAAGCGCTGATCCAAGAGTTGGCTGGGCGCCATCCCTTCTTTTTGCAAATGGCCTGCTATCATCTTTACGAAGCCTTGTCTCAGCCACAAAATACACGGGCTGAGATAGTATGTGAGCGTTTCAATCATGATGCCGAGCCACAGTTCGAGCAGCTATGGGGTGATTTGCATGCTGACGAAAAAGCGGCCTTAAAGGTAGTCGTGGATCAGGCTGTTCCCAGTGCCGCAACTGAAACAACACTCGGTCGTCTGGCGCGTTTTGGCGTGGTAGAAAAAGCTGGCGAAAATTGGCGGATTTTCAGTGCTGCGTTCGCCAGAGACGTGCAACAGTATCCTGTTCAACCAATAGTGGTAGAAAGACCAGAGCCGCCTGAGAAACCTCAACTTTCCCTCCCAACCCAGCTTTTGCTGTTTGCGGGGGTGGCCGTTGTCGTTGTCATAGTCGCTACGCTGGTCAGTTTGCTATTGCCGCAGCAGCAATTTCGTTCCATGTTGATCACTGCCGCCCTGATACTACTTTTTGCCCTGGTTGGAGCTGGTAAGTTGACCGGTCACGACTTTCTGGAATTTCTGGGCAGGCTCCTGGGATTAGGAGGTTTTTGACCTTGGCTTCCCTGGTAAATGCGTTAAGGGCTCATTGAGGTTTGTGCTTATGCTAATTGTGGAGTCGCTCCAACTGGCTTATAGAGCCTTCTTCAAACCGTTCAAGTTGAATGAGGAGCTTAGCGAGACGAGTCGATATCTGGCGACCAATGTGCCGATCTGGCAAGTCCGAAGTGGCCTGAGCTCTGACGAACGCCGCATCGTTGTTCAAGCGCTGATAGCTATTGTACTTGGGGCCATAGTCTGGCCCATTGCCAGTGGGTTGGTAGTATTTTGGCTACGTGATTCGTTCCTATGGGACAATGTGCTCTTTGTCGCTCTGGCGAGCCTTGTGCTAGGAATTGTTGGCTTGCTATTGGTCGGTATTTCGTTCGGGGTGAATATGGGGACGGCCGTCAGCCTGGCGGGTAGCCTGGCTGCCATCACTGGTATCGACCCCGTGCTAACCTTGATACGCACCAACCAGATGGGGCCGGTGATTGGAGTGGTCGCTTTTGGCCTAGGCACCGGTTTGGCGCTGGGTCTGATCTTGGGGTTGGCAGCCATAGCCACTTTTACTCTGCGTCCGGTTGCTCGATGGTTTGGCTTGGCATGTACGGTAGGAGGAGGACTCACTCTGGGGATTCTCTTTGTTAGGGTGACTGGCAGGGGTGCTGACGAGATAGGTACAGGCGTCATTCTGGCCGTTTTCTTTGCTCTGGGGTTCCTGACAGGGTATTTCCTGGCAGGCTACCGGCGTCTTCCCTTCTACTTGATTGAGTTGATCTGGCAGGTCGGGCTTACTGCGCTGAGTTTCTTGGCGATGAAGGTGGATAACTCAGGCCGGTTGATCCGGTGGCTCTATCGGCTCTCACCAGTGCGTAGAGATGAACTGATCTGGTTCAGGGTGTGGACACTGGATTGGCAACTCACCTGGTTGGCGTTGATGGGGGATCGTCAATTTGCACTGGAGGCTATCAGCAAGATTGCCCGTAGCTTCCACCAGGGATGGGCCGCCGAGGTAGCGTTGGCTGCCATTCTGGCCCACGACTTGCGCAACTGCAAGGACATTCCAGATGTTGCCAGAGCTGGGGGCTGCCTGAGTTGGTTCCCTCGTGCCATTGATTTGCCCTCCCTGGCTCTTCAACGCACGGTCACATTGATGAATGAGGTGAGCCAGAATGCTGAAGCGGCTACACGTGCCCCTGTTGGCCCGGGCTGGCAGATCAACCTGTGCAAGGCTCAAACCAATGTAGAGGCACTACAAGACATACTGAGCCGGATGAATAGGCGAATGACTCGCCTGCTGAACCCCATCATTCAGCGTTGGGAAGGTGCGATTGAGCAGGCACTGAAAGAGGTGCCACGAGATGTAGGTCCAGTGTTGATCGAAAATTGCTACATCTGCGGAAATCCGATTCCACCGGAGCAAGCGCAGGTTTTTGTCGGCCGCGAGGACTTATTTGCCAGGATCCAGGAGAATCTGTCTGTCATCCACAAGCCGACGCTCGTATTACATGGCCAACGTCGCACGGGTAAGACATCTTTGCTGCTTCAACTTCCTTACCGTCTTTCAGCCGACTATGTGCCTGTGTGTGTAAATTTGCAGGCGACGGCACCGGTTGATGGTCTAAATCGTTTTCTTTACACCCTCGCCCGCGAAGCTGTACATCAGGCGGATGAGAAGCGGCGCATCGCGTTGCCACCGGTAGAACTGGAGGATTTCGACAACCGGGGGACTCATGCTTTCTATGAATGGCTCGAACAGACCCACCAGCGATTGGGTGAGCGTTTGCTACTCCTCGCACTTGATGAGTTTGAGCAGATTGAGAAGGCGATAGAGGAAGGTCAGATGGAGGCAGCCGTTCTGGACATACTACGCCATATGATTCAATCCTATTCTCACTGGCTCGTACTGCTTTTCGCTGGGGTGTGTACACTGGAGGAGATGAGCCACGATTGGCATTCTTACTTCATCAGCGTCAGACCTCTTCAAGTCAGCTATCTTGATCTGGAGTCTGCGCGCCAATTGATTCAGTTACCGGTCGATAAATACCCGATTCACTACGATGAGCAGGCGGTGGAAGCTATTCTGAAGGCCACGCATGCTCAACCTTTTCTGGTGCAGGCTGTGTGTTTTGAGCTTATCCAGCATTTGAACAGCCAGCGCCGACGTCTGGCAGGACCATTCGGACGGGTCACTGTAGATGACGCCCAAGAGGCTATCCGTCGGACCGTGTCTTCAGCGCACCCCTATTTTTCCAACCTGTGGGCCGATTCCAACGACCCGGAAAGGTTGATCTTGGCGAATCTGGCTTACGGTCCGGCTGAGAAGATACGGCTTGGTGACCTGAGCAGAGGCCTGGATATGACACAGGAGACCACTCATCAGGCAATTAAACACCTCGAACGACGTGAGTTGATTGAGAGGAAGGAGCGGGAATACTACTTTCAGGTACCCATGATGCGACAATGGATACGAGACGAGGTTTCTCTGGAGGCCGTGCGCGTTGCCAGTCGGTCGCCTTCGGATGTTGTCAGAGGCCGCGGTCAGGGGTGAGGAATGGCTCTATCGGTGGGTGACATTGTAGGTAAAAAGTACAAGATTTTGAAGCTTTTGGGGCGAGGTGGCCTGGGTGATGTGTACCTGGCTGAAGATCAGCTTCTTGCCCGTAAAGTAGCGGTTAAGCACCTACGGCCGGGCAATGTACGTGAGCAGGCCGATGTCGAGCGTTTTCTGGCCGAAGCACGCATTATCGCTCGTATCCGCCATGAGAACGTAATTGCTATCTATGATGCCATTGAGGAGGAGGAGAAGAGGAACTATTACTTGGTTATAGAGTATGCCGACGAGGGCACGGTTACCGACTTGTTGCAACAGGAGGGACGGCTGCCCATCCTTCAGGCGTTGGAATTAAGTATAGCCGTCGCCCGAGCATTGGAGGTAGTGCACATTGAGGGCATTTTGCATGGGGATATCAAGCCCAGCAACATTATGCTGGTAAGCGGCCAGGACGGCGTCATGGCGAAACTTGCCGATTTTGGCCTTTCACGGGTGCTGACCGGGGTGGAAGCTGACCAGGCTGTGTTCTCAGGTTCGATCTTGTACGCTGCGCCTGAGCAACTGCGTGGCGAAGCAGTGGATTGTCGTGCTGACCTGTATGCTCTGGGCGCCGTTCTGTACGAGATGTTGACTGGTCAGCCGCCATTCCCTTATACGGAAAAGCCGGAGGACGTCGTGCGGGTGATCCACTGCCACCTCGAAGAGCTACCAGTGCCACCCAGCCAGCTTAATCCCGACGTCTCGCTTCTGGTGGACGAATTGGTCTTGAAGGCTCTGAGCAAAGTGCCGGCCGAGCGATATCCGGATGCCCGGACACTGAGGCAGGCACTGCGGCAGGCACTGGAGATCCATGGGGCCTGGCAGGAACGAGTGCAGACTGCTTATGCTCAGGGTGTTGAACATCAACGGTGTGGAGAGTATGGGCAGGCTATTACCTGCTATGAAACCGTGTTGGCAGAACAACCTGGCCATGTCGAAGCCCAAGCACGATTGGCCCAGGCGCGAGAACAACGAGATTCGGAGGCGCATTATAGAGATAGCCTTCATGCCTATGATCAAGGGGAATGGGCGGAAGCGGAGAGAATCTTGTTGCAGGTCGTCGCTTACGACGAGGGGTATGCAGGTGGTGATGCAGCCGACAAGCTGAAGGAAGTACGGCGCCAGCTTGAGCTGGCGAGACTGTACGAAGAGGCCACAGGTCACGCATCAGCGGAACACTGGTCAGAAGCAGTAAATCTCTACCTTAAGATTCTCACCGAAGAGTCGGATTATAAGGATGTATCAGCACGGCTGGCCTATGCTGTCGGGCAGCAGAAGCTGCAGACGCTTTACCACCAGGCCCGTGAGCATGTGGAGAATCAGGCCTGGACGGAGGCAGTTAAAACACTGCAGGAACTAGAGCGCCTTGAAATAGGATACAAGGACAGCGCAATCTTGCTGGACAGGGCCAGGCGGCAGAAACGGCTGCACGAGCTGTACACACGAGCGCTTCAGGCGCTCAATAATGGTGAGTGGCTATTGGCCATCGAAGCCTTCAGCGAGGTGCTGCAGCTTGAACCTGAATATAAGGACGCCGCGATCAAGCGAGCCATCGCCGAGCGCCAGGAGCGGCTTGCTCACCTGTACGGGCAGGCTAAAGCACAATTGGAGGTCGAGGAGTGGGCTGCTGCTGCAGCAAAGTTACAGGAGATCAAGGAGATAGCGCCTTCCTATCAGGATGTAGATCGCTTGTTGGAGGAAACGGTTCAGAGACAGCGTATCGCAGAAATCTATCAAGATGGGGTGCGGTTCTCCGAGCAGGCTGAGTGGGAGCAAGCGATTCGGTGCCTGGAGGAGGTGCAGCGGTTACAACCGAGCTATCGTGACGTCGGGCAGAGGCTTGAAAAGGCCCAGAGCGCTCAACGTATTGCCGCGCTTTATGCTCAGGCACGGCAGTTTGAGGTAGAAGGGAAATGGACTGATGCCATCCGTGCCTACTCGGAGATTGTCCAGTTGGATCCTAACCATCGGGATGCAAAAGTAGGATTGCAGCGGGTTAGTGCAGCTGCTTTAAGGAAAGAACAACCAGACGAACGTCGTGAGGTCATCACCGCTGTTGGCGCCGCTATACTGATTGTTGTGGCCTTGAGTTGTATGTTGTTTAGGCCCCTGTCCCGTATGGCAAGTGCCATTATCGCATCCTCAACGCCCACGCCAGCCATAAGCCCCACCTCGTCTCCTACACCCACGTCAACGCTGACTGGGACACCCACGAACACGCCCACGCCAACCGAGACGCCCACGCCAACCGAGACGCCCACGCCAACCGAGACGCCCACGCCAACCGAGACGCCCACGCCAACCGAGACGCCCACGCCAACCGAGACGCTTACGCCCACCAGGACACCTGTCCCATTGCCTACAAGCACACCTACACCTTTACCGACGGCTACGCCTTCGTCTAACCATCAAGAGAACGGCCCCAAAATTCCGACACCAAGACCTCGAACCGACTAGTCTCTACGGTGTGCTGATAGAGATACGCAAATCGATGTAGGGTATGGCTTGGCTCGATAACCTCGTGCTTCTATATGATTGATAGCATTAACTGGTGTTGGCATTTGGCCTTCAAAGGCCCGTTCAGGATGACATCCAGAGTTGATCAAAGCAGGAGAGTTTGATAATGAACAACGATGGGCTTGAGCAAGATTGCACCAGCGCGCGATTGTTGAAGGTCTTATCGATTCTACTCACGCCAGCGTTGGTGCTTGTTTTCTTGTTATGTCGGCTGAGCTGGAACACTCAAGCGAAACTACCGAGGCAAACGGGAGGGAATCTGGTTCCCAACTGGGGATTCGAGACGCCTCCGCCGACCTCTTGGCATAACGAGGAAGAGAATCTGCTATGCGAGTATAGTTGGCCAGGGAATAACGCATACGAAGGTGCTGCCTCGGCTGGAATACTTGGCAAGGTTGGTGGGTACACGTGCCGGTGGTGGTGTGATTGTTTTCCTGTGGACTCGGGTCGGCGATATCATTTCTCCGGTGTGATTTCGCCTAGTAATGTGTTGGACAAAGCTTTCGTTACCCTTGCTTTCTACTCGTCTCCTTCTCAACAGACCCCAATCGAAGAAGTCCCGTCTTCGCAGGTCGATGGTTCAAATGATTGGATGACGGTTACAGGTAGCGCCGTTGCACCGTCTGGTGCGCATTGCGCGCGAGTCTACTGCAAACTCAGGGGACAAGGAACTGCTCGGTTCGATGGCGTATCTGTTCACCTGGTTGGAACGCCGACCCTTGAGATTACCAAGACTGACGATCCAGACCCTGTAGAGCCAGGACAGAGCCTGATCTACACCATCAACTATAGCAACACGGGAGAAGGTCCTGCCACGGAAGTGGTTATAACCGAAACCTATGACGCCAACGTGAGGTTTAATGATGCTGACCCCACTCCTGAGCCTGACAGTGGCAACCGGGTTTGGAAAATTGGCACACTTATTCCTGGAGAAGGCAACTCAATCGTGATCACGGCGATGGTGAGTAGTGATGTGATTGGTGGTCCTACCCTTACGAATCTGGTGAAAATGGTTTGTAGTGGGACGGATTCGGTCAGTGCGACTGCGACTACTGTCGTTTCAACTACTGCTGTCACAAAGACTGTATACCTGCCCTTTCTGCTTAGAGACTTCCATTCTCTTTGCAATGGTGGCTTTGAGACAGGAGACTTCATGTGCTGGGCACACGGCGGTGGACTAGGTGAGTCTGTACAGTGTGGAATCGGAATCGCATACAAAAGCGACTGCGCAGCTTTGCTGGGAAACCCTGACTATCTGTGTGTAAACGGGGTGCCTATTGCAGAAGTTTGGATAAAGCAAAAGTTCTCTGTGCCTTCATATTGCAGTCCAACTCTGTCATTCAAGTATAACATATTTAGCGAGGACAAGTTGGTTAGCTGGTCGGATTCCTTCGATGTCTTCATAGACAACACACGTATACTGTCCGATGGCAACAAGTTCAGGAAGGAAAGTTGTGACATACCTGCTTGGAATGCAGGATGGAAAGATTTCTCGTACGACTTGAACGTTTATCAAGGTCAAAATATATACGTTTCTTTCCACAATGCGAACAGAGAAGACCAATGGTACAATACCTGGACGTATGTCGATCAGGTTGAGGTTATCTGTAAGCCTTAAGTATGCATTCGGCGTTCACTACCAGGAATTCTTGGATGGCCTGCTCCTCTTCCTGCCCGAGCGGGTGAACCCCAAACCTTCGCTCGTAGGGTGCTGTGCGATGGGAAAAAGCCGCACTTTTCGGTGCTAGTGAGCCTCCAGCCAACATTACGATAATCGTGGAAGTCGCCAACCTCTCTTCCAGATTGTACGTGTGGGGGTCTGCCAGCGAGTGAAGGGCTGTCGGCGGCATCAGTATCAAACGGTTACGGGAGTAACATCGCCTGTGTGGGAAAGGTCTCTGTTTTCTCCGCTTCGTCACATGAACCCAGTCCCCCCAGTTCGAGGCCAGCGTTTTGCATTGCTTTGCGCAATGACAACCGACCAGTACCAGGATGCTTAACACTGCCTTCAGTGATGAAACTTAAGATTTAACGTAATGATTGTGCACTCAGAGAGCAAATCGTCCAAGAACTTCGCTTTTTGCAGTTTCCCACAGACTGAAACTGTACGATTCGGCGGGTCGGCGGGCGAAACTCCCTGATTCTGCAGGCTATGGCGGCCCTGTGCTAATTTTGAAAACTGTATCGCATCTCTTAGCTAGAAAACTTGCAGTAAGGCCGAGAACCAGCGTCGGTGGGCTCAGCACAACGCCTGGTTTGTCCCACTGTGCTGGATGAGCCCAACCGAAAAAGTTGCAGAAAATCGAGCTTTCTAACGACTCTGCCTGTGAGTGCGCAATTGCTACGTTAGTTCGGGTAACGAGGTGCTGCCAGAGATTTGTTTGCCTTGGCTACATGCCCCCCAATGAGGCCGAGACTGGCGATTTGCTCGATTTCCGCCATATATGGGGGAGGCTTTGATTACCTGGTTATTATCTTGATCTCCATTAGTGGTTGATGAGTACCGCATCTATGTAGCGGTTGGGGGGCAGTGCGTTCTAAGGAATATCTAGCATTTCTTTCACGCTACATGGATGGAAGTGTGTTATAATAACTTATGACTTGGTCTTGCAAAGTCACTCAGGCAGGACTTCGCTGCCGAGCGATAGCGTACTTCGGCGTTTGAGGCGCTTCGTACCCAGACTGAGGCAGTAAGTCGCTTTGACGAGGCAGAGATGACCACTGTCGCCGCGTGAAGGCCGTAGTTTGGAAGCTCCTACTGAAACCTGCAATGCAGCTAACCGGGGCAGTCAGATCCCATTCAGGGTCCCTAGTGCTGTCGTGACTGTCGGGGGACCCCGTAAGAAAGCTCCACAATAGTTGGACAACAATAGCAACAGTACACATTATCGTTTGAGTGGAAGTTGACCCATGTACTCCCTCAGGATGGAAAGGGCGTCTTTGGACCGAGGCCGAATGGCCTGGCGTAGGGAGACGCCTTTCGACTTTGTTGAAGGGCATTGGCTGCCTAGAGCCAGTAACACCCAAGGGGAACATGACTCGCCGCACGATCTAGACTGCGTGTGTGCGTTACGAGATGTAGACATGCTCTGAGATTAAGAGGCCAGACACGCCGTAGACGAACTCCCCAACAATGACCTGATGCAAAGTGCCTGCTCACACTCAACCGAACCTTAATTGATTACTTGTTAGGCTGAAAGGAGTGAGGGAATGATGAGAAAGCCAGTTGTGCGAGGTCGGTTCCTACGTCTATTCGCGGCTGTATTTCTTCTTGTCCTTTTTTCTGCGCCAACGTTGGCCAGCCCCACAATCGAACCTGGTGGGCCTGTCAAGGTATATCTGCCCACTGTGTTGAAGCAGGCAATCTCAGATGAGCCTGACGATCCGGGTGACCCTGGCGATGATGATGCGGTTCCAGACTTCAAGTTCGCCCTCGATCCAGATGGTCAGCCGGTGGAACGGATGGGGATCCGGGGGGGCAGCTCCGGTGAGATCGTACAGGTGATCGTCCAGTTGACTGATCCACCTTTGACTACATATCAGGGAGGCATCCCAGGTCTACGTGCTACAAAGCCGATAGAGAGGCAATTCCTGGACGTCGAGTCCACATCAGCCAGAACCTACGCCGCCTACCTGGAGCAGCAACGCGCCGGGTTTAGGACGCAGCTGGCGTCAACCACCCCCGATGCTGTGGTAGTCCATGAGTTTGATGGAACAGTCATGCAAGGAATGGCCATCTCGCTTCGTCGTGACCAGGTCGCTTCTCTGGAGCGACTACCCGACGTCACGAGAGTAATGATTGCTCGAGAACATCGATCTCTCCTGGAGTTCAGTCTCCCGCTGATCGGCGCCCTCGAGTTCTGGGATTCGTTGGGTGGACCAGGCGACGCAGGGGTTGGCCAGCGGATTGCAATCATTGATACTGGGATTGACATAGACGGCCCCTTCTTTGACGATACGGGTTTCAGTGCACCCTGGGGTTTCCCCAAGGGCGATCCAGACTTCACAAACAACAAGGTCATCGTCGCGCGCGCCTACTTCACCGGCGCAGAGAATCGCTGTGGTGCTGGCAATCCCATCACGCCCCGGGATTTTCTCGGCCACGGCACTCACGCGGCAGCGATAGCCGCAGGGAACTACGATACCTCCGTTCCATGGACGATGTATGGGGGAACGGTGAGTGGTGTAGCCCCTCGCGCCTTTCTGATGAGCTACAACGTCTTCCCCTGTGGGAGCGACAGCGCTAGTGACATCGACGTGATCGCTGCCATTGAGGATGCCGTCGCCGATGGGGCCACCGTGGTCAACATGAACCTGGGAAACCCCTTCGTCGGTCGGATCGAGGACGACCTCCTGGTTCGAGCAGTTGAGAACGCCATCGCTGCGAACGTGGTCTTCTCCATCGCTGCTGGCAACGACGGTGACGCCGCCGAGACGGTGAGTTCGCCAGGCATCGCGCCCGACGCGATCACAGCCGGCGCGAGCACCACCGCGGCTAGGCCTGGCCATGCCATCAATGTGACAGGCCCTTCCTCGGTTCCACCTGGGCCAGTGGGTGTCCTTGCCGTTGAGGGCACGGGTCCACCCTTAATGGGTGACCTCATCGCACCCTATATCAGCGTGGAGCAGGCATTTGATGGTTCCACTGCCTGCAAATTTATCCCCGGCAGCCTCGACGGCCAGATTGCCTTGATCAGGCGGGGTGGCTGCTCTTTCGCGAAGAAGATCAGCAACGTCGCCCAAGCAAAGGCCATTGCGGCAATAATCTACAATTATCCCCGAGGGGAAGGGTCCCTGGTAATGCCTGACCTGGAGGGCACGACCATTTCCTCGTTTATGGTCGATAACTGTGCCGGGCTCGCCCTGGAGGACTGGTACAGGCTTCATCAGGACGAGACACCCAAGATGGAAATTGAAGCATCACTCTCCTGGTTCGGCAGACTGCCTGATGCCGTGGCCGGCTTCAGTGCCCGAGGGCCGAACCCCGACTGGGCCATCAAGCCTGACGTAGTAGCGCCTGGGGTCGACATCCCTTCTCCCACGCAGGCTGACCCTCTTGATCGTCCTCGCAACGATCCCTCGGTCTATGCCCGGCTCAGCGGCACCAGCGTTTCCGCGGCTCACATTGCCGGGGTGGTGGCACTCATGAGGCAACGTTGGCCCTGGTTGTCGGTACCCTCATTAAGGTCGGCTTTGATGACCACTGCCAAGATTCCGGTCTGGCAGTCGGATAGCTTTGCTCCACCCCCGGCTGGGGTCATGGAGCGTGGGTCTGGGCGGGTCGACTTGGGTTCGGATTTGATGAGCAAACCGGCTTTCATCTATCCGCCTAGCCACAGCTTTGGCTCTTGGAACGTCGGTAATGGTCCCATCGCAGTCCACAAGGTCTTTGATATCAGTAAGTGGTCATGCTGCCGGACCTGGAACCTGGATGTTGTGGAGACTGTTGGTCATCCCAACCTGGAAGTGACGATTAGTCCATCTGCGCTGTACGTGGGGTCATCGAAGAACTTCACGCTCCAGGTGCAGGCCGATGTGAGTGTCCCACCTGGAGAATACGAGGGTTTTGTCAGGTTGACCAGCGGCACTCAAACGATCCACGTTCCTTACTGGATCAGAGTCGTCAACGCCCCAATCCCACCGGGGAACATCCTCCTTGTGGACGACGATCGAGATAGTGAAGATTGGACAACACCGGAGCCATTCGATTGCTCTGATAGGTACACCGATACCCTTAACAGCCTGGGATACAGCTACATCCGATGGGATACGCTGGAGAATGGCACTCCAACGCAGGAAGACATGGAGCGCGCCTCGGCGGTAATCTGGTTCACCTGCCGAGACTTTCGCAACAACCGGGACTTCCTGGCCCCCATTGAGGGCACCGAGAGCACGGAGTTGCTAAACTACCTGGAAGCGGGTGGGCGGCTGTTCATCACTGGGCAGGAAATCGCTCATGGCTCGGCGCCTTCCACCGTCGCTGGCCTGGGAGCCAGGCTATGCTGCGATTCTGTCTTCGAGGGAAGTTCATTGCCGGCCCTCATGGTAGGAGGGGCACAGAACTCTATCGTCGAGCCCATTGCTGGTGGGATGGAATTCGATATCACTAGATACGAGAACGACAGCGATGGAGATGGAACCGGATTCCCGTTCTTCGTTGATGAGTTAGGGGCGTTAGGCGCACATGCTGAGCCGATCCTATTCGCGTACGCGTCGAACCCTCGATGCCAGGGCATTGTGGGCGTGAAGAACGCCTCTGAGCCTACGTTGGAAGCACCCCAGGACTACCTGGGCCGCAGTGTATACCTCTCCTTTGATTTCGATGACATCAACAACAATACGGGTTACAAAAGACGAGAGGAGCTGATGGGGAATATTCTCAAGTGGCTCGTGGACGAAGTCTCTGTCGTCGCTCGCTGTGCCGTAGATAGGAGGACGGTGGACTGTGTCGCCGCTCTCAATTCAAGCGTCGGGGCGACGCCTGTGAAATTTCGTTGGGACCTTGGCGACGGCACGATATTTTCCACGGCATCCTCTTCCTCGGTCGTCCATAATTACGGTGCCCCCGGCACGTTTACCATCCGGGTGGAAGCGACTGATAGATGGGGGCATAGGGCGTTGGATGACGTGACGATTACAGTGCCATAGTTTCTGCCTGTTCAAGTGCGGCAAGGCAAGTAGCGTTTTACGCGCGTTTGCGCGTGCACTATCATAGCTGCCAGATGCCGGGCACCGCCGATCATCGATCCGCAACCCGGCATCTGTGCTTGCTATATTGGGATGGATGACTTCCAGGCTAGCCCGAAGCTGCGCTCAGTTGCTGAATCGCCGAGAATTCGGCCTTGCACCTTAGCCCGGTCACGCTACGACCGCGAGGTCAGCAGCATCATCGCCGTGATCAGGCCGGCGATGTAGGCGATCAGCATCAGGATTAGGGTGGTTTGAGTGATGACCTCCATCTCTCTCTCCTTATCGCAAGAACAGCACCTCGAAATCCAGATTGGGCCTCGGCGCAATCTATCCCCTGTTTCCGTCTCTCCGCCTAGTCGCCGTGAGATCGTGGAAGCAGAATCACTACGGTGATCAGGCCAGCGATGTAGGCGATCAGCATCAGCAGCATAGTCGTCTGACTCAGCACGTCCATCGCTCTCTCCTTTCGTCTTTATCCCTGTTCTCCCTGTCCTCGAACAGGTCCAGTTGAACTACGCCTGGCCCGATGACAGTTGCAGTCTTGACCTGCGGACGGTGTCACTCTTGCCGCAGTGTCTCATATCAGGTCTACGACGATTTCCTGGACCTCGCCCCCGCGCTCGACCAACAGGCGGGCGTCTGGATCTTGCTTGATGGAAAGGACGAACAAGAGCAGTTTCGTCGCTCTGCGCAGCAGGTCGGCGACCGTCGTTCCTTCTTGTTCGGCAATCTTTTTCAGGTTCTCATAGTTCTCGGTGGAAAGCTCCAGATTGTAGCGCGTCCGCGGCATTGTCGACCTCTCGTGTGCATAGAATGTGTATCTTTTACATACATTATACGTACAGAACCTGGCTCTGTAAAGAGTACTTCTGTACCGGGAGTACCAAAGTACTGACCCTATCCCCCGTTTGCTGGATGTCCCGCCTCTCCCGCTCACCCGTTCATTGGACATTGGTCATTGGTCATTGGACATTGGTCATTTGTCATTGGTCATTTGTCATTGGTCATTTGTCATTTGTGTCATTGGCAACTCCTTCCAACTGTTGTATAATCTTTTATAGCATCCGTGCTGATCTTTGACGACACCAACAAGGAGCGGTAAACCCTCATGAGCAAGCTGTTGCGCGTTTTGATCGCCAAGCCGGGCCTCGACGGCCACGACCGGGGGGCCAAGGTCATCGCCCGCGCACTGCGGGACGCCGGGATGGAGGTCATCTATACGGGGTTGCGCCAGACCCCGGAGATGGTCGTCGAGGCGGCGCTGCAGGAGGACGTCGATGGGGTGGGCCTGAGCATCCTCTCGGGTGCTCACATGACGCTCGTGCCTCGCGTGATCGAGGGGCTGCGCCAGGCCGGGCTGGGACACGTCAAGGTCTTTGTCGGCGGCATCGTCCCCGACGAGGACGTTCCGGCGCTGAAGGAGCTGGGCGTGGCCGGCGTCTTTGGCCCGGGTACGAGCACCGACGTCGTGACCGACTTCGTCCGCCAGCAGTTGGCCGAGGGCTGATGTGGAAGCCGCTGCGCTGCTGGTAACCGAGGCCCTCGGAGGCAGCCGCTATGCGCTGGCCCGGCTCATCTCGCTCGTCGAAGACGATGGCGCGGACGCCCGCGCCGCTCTCGCAACCCTCTACCCCCACACCGGCCAGGCCCACGTCGTCGGCGTGACCGGCGCGCCGGGCACCGGCAAGTCCACGCTCGTCAACCAACTGGCCAAGTCGCTGCGCGCCCAGGGCACGACGGTGGGCGTCGTCGCGGTCGACCCCAGCAGCCCGTTCAGCGGCGGCGCGCTCCTGGGCGACCGGCTGCGCATGCGCGATCTGGCGGGCGATCCCGGCGTGTTCATCCGCAGCATGGCCTCGCGGGGCAGCCTGGGCGGGCTGGCGCGGGCCACGGGCGACGTCGTCAAGGTGCTCGACGGGGTCGGTTTCGACGTCGTGCTGGTCGAGACGGTCGGGGCTGGCCAGGCGGAGGTGGACATCGCGCGCACGGCCCACACGACCGTCGTCGTCGAGGCACCGGGGCTGGGGGACGAGATCCAGGCGCTCAAGGCCGGGCTGATGGAGATCGCCGACGTGCTGGTGGTCAACAAGGCGGACCGGCCGGGCGCGGCCAAGACGGCCCGGGCGCTGGAGATGGTGATAGGCCGGAACGCGCCTCGCGGGGAGGCGGGCCAGGACGGTTGGTGCCCGCCGATCCTGCAAGCCATCGCGCTCGACGGCACCGGCGTGCCGGAGGTGCTGGACGCCGTCGCCGCGCATCGCGAGCATCTGCGCGCCACCGGGCTGTGGGCCACGCGGGAGCGGGAGCGCGTCGAGACGGAGCTGCTGGGTGCCCTCCGGCAGGAGTTGCTCGACCAGTTGCTGGCGCGGGTGGGGGAGGATCAGATCCAGGCGTGGGTCGAGCGCATCGCCGCGCGAGAGGTCGACGTGTATACGGCGATGCAGTTTATCTTGGACGCAGATTGACGCAGATGCACGCAGATTACTTCTCTGGCCCGGAGGTGCCCGTTGGACTTTAAGCACACCGACGTCACAGACCTGATCCTCAAGGCGTTTTACAAGGTCTATAACGAGTTTCGTTATGGGTTCCTGGAAAAAGTGTACCAGAATTCGCTGGCAATTGAGCTGCGCAAGCTGAGGTTGCCGGTAGTCCAGGAAGCGCGAATCGAGGTTTACTACGATGGTCAAGTGGTCGGCGAGTACTTTGCCGACCTGCTGGTAGCCAACGCTGTCATCGTCGAGGTGAAAGTGGTGAAGCGGCTGCTGCCAGAACATGAGGCCCAGTTGCTCAATTACCTGAAGGCTACGCCCTATGAGGTTGGTCTGTTGCTCAACTTTGGCCCCAAGCCCGAGATCAGGCGCAGAGCGTTTGACAATGCCCGTAAAGGACCCATGCGCTGGCTTGAAAAACAACTCTCATGACGAGATCAAGAAAATCTGCGTCATCTGCGTTGATCTGCGTCCGGTTTGAAGTTGGAGAGTAGCACCTTGACTCGTCTTCTTCTCATCCGGCACGGACGCTCGGTGTGGAACGCCCAGGGACGCATCCAGGGCCGGGCCGACCCGCCATTGGACGAGCTGGGCCGTGAGCAGGCGCGCCGGCTGGCGGAACGGTTGCGCCAGGAGGCCGTCGTTGCACTGTACACCAGCCCCTTGCGCCGCGCACAGGAGACCGCGGACATCATCGGGCGGGCGCTGGACGTGCCGGTCGTGCCCGACGAGCGTCTCCAGGAGTACGACGTCGGCGACATCGCCGGGCTCACGTGGGAGCAGGTGGTGGAGCGGTACCCGGACGTGGCGCACCGCTGGGCCGAGGCCCAGGAGGAGCTCGGCATTCCGGGTGAGGAGGGGCACGGACCGTTCCGGGCGCGGGTGGTGGCCGCGTTTGGCGATATTGTGTCGCGGCACGCGGATGGGCCGGTCGGCGTGGTGGCCCACGGTGGCACGCTCGGCACCTATCTCAATCACTTGATCGGGCTGCAGACCAGGGCTTCGCCTTTCCGCTTTGACAACGGGTCGCTGAGCGTCGTCGAGGCGAACCCGGTGCGGCCGCGGATTGTGCTTTTGAACTCTGTCACCTGGTGAGCGATGTCTGTCACTTGGGAGGAGATCTATGATCTTGGGGAAGAAAGTGCGGCTGCGTCCAATCGAGCGCGACGACCTGCCGCGCTTTGTCGAGTGGTTCTGCGACCCGGAAGTGCGCCGCCACCTGGCGATCTACCTGCCGTTCTCGCTGGCGCAGGAGGAGCGTTGGTTCGAGAACATGCTGGGGCGGCTGGAGCGGCAGGAGGACGTGTTGCTGGCGATCGAGACCGCCGGTGGGGTGCACATCGGCAACCTGGGCCTGCACGGGATCAATTGGAAGGACCGCAGCGCCGAGCTGGGCATCGCCATCGGTGAGAAGGCGTACTGGAACCAGGGGTACGGCACCGACGCCATCCGCACGCTGCTGGGCCTGGCCTTCCGCGAGCTGAACCTGCATCGTGTCTTGCTGCGGGTGGACGCGGACAACGCGCGGGCTATCCGCTGCTACGAAAAGGCCGGATTTCAGCGGGAAGGGACCTCGCGCGAGGCGGTGTTCAGGGAGGGGGGCTACCGCGACCAGTACGTGATGAGCATCCTGGAATCGGAGTTTGAGTTCGATGAGTGAGTATGTAGGAGGCATGCACGGCGACATCAAGTTGTTCAGCGGCACCGGTTGTCCCGCGCTGGCGGAAGAGATCAGCCAGTATCTGGGCGTGCCATTGTCAGGGCGCGACATCATCCAGTTCCCCAATGAGAACATCTTTGTGCGGCTGCACGAGAGCATACGCGGCCAGGATGTTTTCTTGATCCAGACGACCTCGTCCCCGGTCAACCACAACCTGATGGAGCTGTTGATCTTTCTGGACACGCTCAAGCGGGCCTCGCCGGACCGCGTCACGGCGGTCATTCCCTTCCTGGCGTACGCCCGCTCGGATAAGAAGGACCAGCCCCGCGTGCCGATCACCGCCCGCCTGGTGGCCGACATGATCGGCATCGCCGGTGCCGACCGCTACGTCACGCTCGACCTGCACGCCGACCAGATCCAGGGCTTCTTCAGCATCCCGGGCGACGTGCTGACCGCCTTTGCCATCCTCTCTGACTATTTCCGCGAAAAACGGCTGGAGGATGCCGTCGTCGTCGCGGTGGACCTGGGCTTTGCCAAGAAGGCACGGAACCTGGCGGTTGAACTACGCCTGCCGCTGGCGTTGGTCGAGAAACGCCGGGTGTCGGTCGATACGGAGGCGCTCACGCTGGTGGGCGAGGTCGAGGGCCACGACGTCGTCCTCGTGGACGACGAGGTGGACACCGGTGGGTCCATGGCCAGCGCCGTCGAGATCGTCCACGAGCACGGCGCTCGCGACGTCTACCTGTGCTTTGCCCACGCCGTCCTCTCGCCCTCAGCCGTCGACCGGCTACGAGACCTGCCTGTCAAGGAGATCGTGACGACGAACTCGATCACGATCCCGCCGGAGAAGCAACTGCCCAATCTCACCGTCCTCTCCGTCGCCAACCTGCTGGGGGAGGTGATCCAGCGCGTCCACCAGGGTTCCAGCGTCGGTGAGGTGTTCCGGGGTTACAGCACCTACCGGTAGGGTTCTCGCCTGTAAAGAACGCCTTGTCAAGCGCGGTAGCGGAATATGAAGCCCAGTGCCCAGACGATGAGTTTCTACGATTTGCGCGACGCACTGGCGCAGCCCGGCTGCGCCGTGTGCCGCCTGAAGGCCGACGCCGTCGACCGGTTTCTGGACGGCCTGCTCTGGGAGAGCGTGAACGACCCGGGCAGGCGGCGCGAGATCCGCCAGGCGCGCGGGTTCTGCCATCGTCACGCCTGGAGCCTGGTGCGGGTCAGTGCGTCGCTGGGCGTGGCGATCATCACGCGTGACGTGTTGCAAAGTGCGCTCGCCGCCACGGAGAGCGCCACGTTCCAGGCCACGTCCCCCTGGTCCATGCGCCGCGTGCGGGAGGCGCTGGACCCCAGGCAACCGGCGGCGGCTGCGACGGCGGAATTGGTCGCCCGGCTTGAACCCCAGGCCGCTTGCCCAGCCTGCGTGTGGGCCGAGAAGATGGAGGGCGTATATTTGAGCGAGTTCGTCAATCATCTGCTCGGCCAGGACGGCCTGCTGGCGGACTATGAATCGTCCGACGGCCTGTGCCTGCCCCACTTTCGCCAGGCGCTGGCCCGCGTGCGTGACGAGCGGGTCTTTGAGGCGCTGGTGAACGCGCAGCGGTCCATCTGGGAGCGGTTGATCGCGCACCTGAGCGAGTTCATCCGCAAGAGCGACCACCGCTTCCATAACGAGACCTGGGGCGAGGAGAGGGATGCCTGGCTGCGGGCCATCGCTGCGCTGGCCGGCGCAAAGGCGGGACCTGTCCCGTGAGCCTGATTGAGATGGCTTCTCGGTGAAAGGATGATGTCTGACCGTCGATTCCGCATCGCGATGCTGAGCGTGCATACCTGCCCGCTGGCCACGCTGGGTGGCAAGGAGACGGGCGGGATGAACGTCTACGTGCGGGACCTGTCCCGTGAGCTGGCCCGCCGGGGCCATCACGTCGACGTCTACACGCGCTCGCAGGATCCCAGCCTGCCCCGGATCCGCTCCGGGCTGGGCCACGGCGCGCGGGTGATCCACCTCCCGGCCGGCCCTGAGCATCCGTACGACAAGCACCTGGTCTACGATCACCTGCCAGAGTTTGTGGACGGCGTGCTGGCGCAGGCGGAGGCCGACGCCGTCGTCTACGACGTGTTGCACAGCCACTACTGGCTCTCCGGCGTGGTGGCGCGGGAATTGCGCCACCGCTGGGGCGCGCCCATCGCGCACATGGCTCACACGCTGGGCAAGATGAAGAACGCCGTAGCGCAGCGGCCCGAGGAGCGGGAGACGGCGCGCCGCATCGTCGTCGAGACAGAGATCGTGCGCTCTGCCGATGCGCTGGTCGCCGCCACGCCCGTTGAGAGGGAGCAACTCGTGCAGCTTTACGCCGCCGCCCCGGCCCGCATCCGCGTCATCTCGCCGGGGGTGGACACCGAGCGCTTCCACCCCATTCCCACAGCGCACGCCAAAGAGCACATCGGCATTTGCCCGGACCGCCGCACCATCCTGTTCGTCGGTCGCATCGAGCCGCTGAAGGGCATCGATAACCTGCTCCGGGCCATGGCGCGGATCGCCGAAAAGCGCCCGGACCTGCGCGATGGGCTGTGCGTCTCCATCGTCGGCGGTGACCTCGACGTGAGCCGCGTGGACGACGAGATGATGCGCTTGCAGGAACTGCGGGAGGAATTGGGCATCGACGACATCGTCACGTTCCTGGGGGCCAGGGACCAGGACATGCTGCAATACTACTACTCGGCGGCCGAGATGGTCGTGATGCCCTCGGATTACGAGAGTTTCGGGATGGTGGCGCTGGAGGCGATGGCGTGCGGCACGCCGGTGATCGCCTCCGACGTGGGCGGGCTGGCCTTCCTGGTCAAGCACGGTCGCACCGGCTATCGCGTCCCCGCCCGCGACCCGGCGGCGCTGGCGGCCAAGATCACGCGCCTGCTGACCGACGAGGGGTTGCGGCGGCGCATTGGGCAGCGCGCCGCCTGCTGGGCCGAATCCTACGCCTGGCCGCGCATCGCCGACCAGATTGAGGCCCTGTACGCCGAACTCGCCTGAGACCTGACAGGGCGCGATCCCCGATTACTTACCGTTCTCCTGTGATGCACGGTCCCGCTGTTTCACTGGTACCCGCCAAAACCTGTCAGGTCTGCCCATTGGTCATTGGTCATTGGTCATTTTCCCCCCCCCCGCTACTATCCCCGGCGACGGATAGTAGCTCACGTAAAAGTCCCGGGAGCAGTCGTCGTGGTCGGTGTCCGGCGGGTACCGCTTGAGCGACGCGCCTGACGGGAAGGGGATCTCAAAGTCGGTGAAGGGCGTCACGCCCACGCGCGGCGTGCCGCCCCAGGCGGCGCTGTCCACGAGCGCGCCGCCCGCGCCCAGGAGGAGCACCTCGTCGCCGGTGTTCCCCAGCGCCAGCCCAAACCCGTCCCAGGCCCCCACAGTCGCCAGGTCAGGCACGGCTGCGTCGCAGTCTGTCCACTCGTAGGCGGGGTTGAAGCCGTAGGTGGCGGAAAAGTCCGTCGCGCAGGCTGCTGCGACGATCACCTGCCCGTGGAGGAGTCGTGCCCCGGCTGGGAACGCGTGCCGGCCGTCGCCATAGTCGCCCGCATCGATCGCGTCCCCCAGCGTCCATCCGGCGATGATGGCCTCGGGGCCGGGGTTATATAGCTCGATCCATTCCCTCCCTGTGTCGTCCTCGTCGGGGTTGACGCAGACTTCTGTGACCAGGGGATAGTCGGCCGGGGCAATGCGGTCCCGCATCAGGAGCGGCAGGTAGGTGCGGTGGACCATCGGGGGGTGGCTCAGCGCCCAATCGTGCTGAAAAATGACCTGCATCCACTCGTGAGCCTCCGCCGACCGAAATTGGAGCGCGACCTCGCGGTTTTTCTTGTTTGAATTCTCGGTGCCGTTGATGCCCCCCAGGTGGACCCAGCGCTCGTCCCCCACGCGCACCAGGAACACCTTGGCGTGGATGCCCAGGCCGGTGACGTTCGCCAGCCGGCATACGAGGCTCAGCCCCTCCTGCGCGGCGATTCCGTTGAGCCGCAGACACGCGGCCGTGTTTTTGTTGGCAGCCAGTGGATCGTCGTAGTAGTCGTCCAGCAAGACACGGGCTTCAGCCTCTCGGCGGGCCGCCGCGATGACGGCCTGCAGGCGGGGGTTGAGGCCGGCCGGGCCGGCGCCCGCGGTCCAGGTGAACGGCTCGCTCATCTGCATCATGAGGATCTCGTCTCCGCGCCCGGCGCGGCCTATCAGCCCCAGCAGGCTGTCCCGGTCGCGCAGCGCGTGCTCGGGCGCGTGGAGCACGGTCACGTGCGTGGCCGTCGTCGCCAGCGGTGCGGTGAAGGGAGCCGTGTAGGTCGTCCAATCCGGCGCGGGCAGTGGGCCAAAGTCGTCGGGCGGCGCGTTCGCGCCGGCGTAAGCGACGACGTCCCGGTGATGTACGGGGTCGCAGTCACGGCGAAAGACCTCCGCCAGGCGCGCGATGACGCCCGGGCTGTCGGTCACCGCCACGAACCCGCGGTGTCCCATCGTGCCGTTGTCCTTGCGGTCGGAGGGCATCGAGTTCTCGCCAAAGTTGTCGCTGCTCACCACCGCCAGCCGGTCGTCCACGAGGATGAATTTGGCGTGCTGAAAGTCATAGCGCGGGGCCGTCTGCCCGATGAAATAGACGGTGCTCGTGGGCGGGTCGTGCAGGCGTTGGGCGATCCACTTTTCCGCGTCGTCCATGCCCCCGGCGGGGCCGCTCTCGAGCAGGACGGTCACGGCCACCCCGGACCGGATGCGGCCGCTGATCACCCGGTAGAGGGGGGCGCTTTCCAGCGTGTATGCCTCGATGCGCAGCGTGTGCTGCGCCGAACCGATCGTCCGCGAGACCACGTCGAGTGTCCCCTCGGGCGCGACGGCCAGTGTGAAATTGGCTGTACCGGTGATCTCCGCCGGGAAGAACATCTCCTCCAGGTCCCAGCCGGGGTAGCGCAGCTTGCGCCCGTCGATGGGATCGTCGGGGTCCTGCGCCCAGCCGGCGGCAGTATCCGTGTCGCTGACGGGCAGCCCGGTGGCCGGGTCCAGCTTGCGGTACAGCACCTGCCCGCCGCCGTAGCCTCTGTATGGGTAGAGGACGGCGGGGCCGGTCCAGCCCTGGTGGGCCGAGCCGGTGCCGTAGGCCAGCGCGTCCACCACGTTCCCACCGGCGTCGAGCAGGTAGGCCGCATCGCCAGCGTCGGCGAAAAGGCCGATGGGCCAACTCCCGTCCAACCTGGACGCGGGGCGCGCGGCGGCCTGGACGTCCCAGTCGGCGTCAAACCCCCACACCGGGTAGAAACCGTCGCCGTCCTGCGCCAGCCACAGGATTTGCCCCGGCCCGATCGTCGCCGTCGCCGGGAACCAGACGCCGCCGCCTGCGTTCGGATCGTCGTTCAGGCCCCACCCATCCAGCGAGACGGCGTGCGAGCCCAGGTTGATGAGCGCGGCGGCCTCCCCGCTGCCCCAGTAGTTGGCCGGGGCCAGCGCGTAGAGGCGGACGTGGGGGAGAACGGCCGTCGTCCATGTGTCGGCGTTGTTGGCCGTGAACGTCTCGCTGGCGGTGGTCGTGGCGGTGACCAGGTTGGTGAGTGCGCCGGAAGAGGCGGTGGTCACGCGCCCGGTGACAGCGATGAGGTGGTGGGTATCAGGGGGCACGTCGCCAATTTGCCACACCAGATCGTGTCCGGAGCGGGTGCAGGTGAAGTGGCTGGTCTTGGTAAAGTCCACGGCGACGGGCAGCGTGTCGGTCACGCGCACCGTGGTGGCGGTGATGTCTCCGGTGTTGCTGACGGCGATCCGGTACGTGATGGCGCTGCCGGGGGCGGCGACGCTCGGGCCGGTCTTGGCGACGACCAGGTCGGCGACGGTGCCAATCGGTGGCCGGTAGCAGGAGTTGGGTGCCCTGGGGGTGCCGTTGATGGGGTTGCCGCCCGCGTCTAACCCGTTGCGCGTCCCCCCGTCGTTGGAGGCCCAGTTCGCGTCGGTGTCGGGGGCGGCGGGGTCGATGCGCTCCATCGAGCAATAGGTCGGGCTGGCTGAACCGGCTGGCCAACCGCCCCCGTCGGCGTTGGCGGTGTCGACGGTCGTTCCTCTATCGTCCTCGAGGTGGAGCGTCTCCCCGCTGTTCGAAAGACCGGTGCCAAACGAGCCGGTCCAGTCGGCGGGGACGTCACTGACCGCCTGGTCGTCCGTGCGCTCGATGAGGTAGTACCCGTGAGGAGGGATGTCGCCGCTCAGGGCCAGGTCTGGTTTGCCGTCGATTGCGACCAACCGCCACCCGTCCAGCGAGATCGTCTGGGCGGTGTTGTTGGTCAGCTCGATCCACTCGTCCCCGGTGTGACCGGTGTGTCCGGCCCAGGCCACCTCGTTGATGACCACGTCGAGCGCGTGGGCAAAAGTGGCCGTCGCCTCCGCTGCCCGTGCCGGCGTCCGCACCCCCCTCATGACCATCACCACCAGCAGCCCGCCCAACAGGCTTGCCCCCGCCAGCCACGCCACGCGCCTCATTGTCGTCCTCCTAGCGTGTCCTGCTTCCTGCTTCCTGCCTCTTGCCTCTTGCCTCCTGCTTCCTACCCCGCTTCCAGCTCTTCCAATTCCGACACGATGTCCCGCTGCTGAAGCGACTCCCTCACCTCGCGCTCTCCACATCGCCGCTGCCACTGGTACAGCCCGCCGACCACGGCCACCGGCAGCGCCACCGCCAGCCCCAGGAACCACCACGGGTTCAGTCGTGGCTGGGCCGAGAAACGGTCCAGGTTGAGCAGGATCAGCGCCATCGCGGTCCAGACGGTGAGGAAATTGGGCGCCGCGTCGCCGGAGCGGAGCAGTTGTGCGCCGATCGTCCGCGCCTTTGTGAAGGGATAGAACAGGTTGCTGCCCATAAAGCCCAGTTGGTCCTCCAGCACGTGGCCGGCGAGGCCCAGCCCGATGACCAGCCCGCCCCATTTTCCCAGGATCAGGCCGCCGGCCAGCCCCAGCGCCGCCGCCAGCGTCAGGCTGTGGGACCAGCACCGGTGCCAGTCCAGGAAGTGGACGTGGAGTTGGTCGCCCTGCCGTTCGAACTTGAACGACGGCCCGCTAAAGATGTCCACCTTGATCTCCTCGTCGTAGGTGTGCACCATCGGCACGTCGACCTTCACCCGTGCTTTTCTCCCCCCCTCTCTCCCCCCCACTGGGGGGGATGAAAGGGGGGGCGGTTCCGACCCGGGCAAGGGGATCTGGCCCGTGTTGACGATCGGGCCCACGCGCACGGCCACCTTGTTCTGCGCCGGGTCGAACCGGACCGCGTACTGCCGCCACAGGTCGGCCCCCAGGCGGATCGTGTGCAGCATCACGTGCTGGGGCGTGCCGGTCTCGTAGGCCTGCCGCATCGCCCCGGCCACCCGCTCGGCGATCTCCCGGGCGTCAGGCTCTGGGCCCGGGTCGATCTCATCGTCGTAGCGCTCAAAGTAGCGGACGAACTTGAAATCGAGCGTGTCCGGCAGGATGCCCGCGATGCCCCCCAGCACCGGCAGCAGCGACCCCGCCGCTGCCTGCTGCACGACCTCTGGGAAGAAGGTGGCGATGGCGACGCCGGTGACAAAGTGTGCGATGCCTTTCATGTGGGTCCTCCGGATGGCGTGAGAAGCCGGGCGATTTCGGCGATGCTACCGGTCAAGACGCGTTTCACCTGCTCGTGTGCCAGGTGGGCCAGTCGTTCTCCGTCGATCTCCAGCGTCGCAGTACCTCTGAAGCCAGATCGAGCCAGCGCGGGCAGCCAGGCGCGGTAAGGGACCCGCCCGTGGAGGAGTGGACAGTGGTCCATCCCGTTCTCGTCGATGTCGTGCACGTGGGCGTGCACCACAGTCCGCAGCCAGGCCACGCCGGGCTCGTCGACGTGGCCAATCCGCGCATCGTGCCCCATGTCCCAGCACACGCCCAGCCGTCGGTCGTCGAGCTGGGCGACGATCTGGAGCAACTCCGCGTGGACAGGCCCCACGCGTGGTCGGCCTGGGACGGGGACGAGGTTCTCCAGCGCCAGCGTCAGGCCCGGGTACCGGCCCAGCACCCACTCCAGGAAGGCCACCGTGTCGGCTCGGAGCGGTTCTAGAGCGCATCCCTCCGCCCCCTTGGCTCCGTGGACGACGACCGTTGCCGGCGCAAAGCGAGCCGCGATGTCGAGCATCGGCGCATACAGAGCCTGGATCGGCTCGCGTCGCTCCCGGGCAAAGCCGGTGATCGTGTATGGCGCCTGGTGCGGGGCGTGGAAGCACAGGTTGAGCCCCAGCCGCTGGCAGTCCGCCATCAACGGCGGGAAGCGCTGCCAATCCGGTTTGTGGGCGTCCAGTTTGAACTCCAGCGCCCGCAGCCCGGCCGCCTGCAGCGGTTCCAGGAAGCCCGGCAGTGCCTGGCCAAAGGCCCAGCGCGGATGCATGTTGAAGCCGGCCGTCATCTCACAGACCTTGTGGCACCTGGTCGTTGGCTGTGCAGGTCGGAGATTCAGGGCTGGCCATCAGGTCAGGTCTTCTTCGTACTCTTCCTCGACCTCGGCCATCATCTGCCCGACGGCGACGCCGATCTTGGGCAACCCGATCAGCAGTGGCGTGCCGATGATGGCCGCGCCCAGGCTGAACAGCGCCCGCTCGACCGGGGCCAGTCCCAGCACGGCGAGCCAGATCTCGCGCGGGAGCTGGAACATAATCAGTGCCCACGTTGAGCCGAAACTGTGGTCGACGATGGTGCCGGACAGCGCGGCTAAAAAGACGCCGGCGAATATCTTGGTGCGGTTGTCGGAGCCCAGCCAGTCGGAAGCGACGAACCAGCCGACCAGGCAGGCGATCACTCCCAGGGACCAGATGAGGGGCTCAAACCAGGCCGTCCGGCCCAGCGGGAAGATGAACCAGGCTGCCGAGAAGAACACGGTCACCGCCAGCGGCACGTACCACTTTTTCTGCATCGCAAAGCCCGCGCACAGCGCGTTCAGCGTGGGGATGAGGAAGGAAAGTGGCCCGAAGAAGACCGTGTGCGGGGCGATGAGTTGGCCGATGAATGCGCCGATCGCGGCGCAGATCGCCCCGGGGACAGGTCCAAAGAAGATGCCTGCCAGCGGTACCAGTGCCGCGCTGACGCTGAACGTGGCCCCTGTCCCGATCATGGGAAAGGCCGGCACGAGCGTCACCACGGCGATCAGTGCGGCCCAGACAGCGATCACTGCCGGGTGGGTTGAGAGAAGCGGACTTGACTTTTTCATGGTTTCTCCTTTCAGCAATCGGAACTGTACGATCCTTCCCACAAAAGGCCAGCGCGCTGTTGTTTGGGCGCGATGTGGCGAGCCCGTTCTGCGATGGGCTGGCCCAACTGCTCGACCGTGAGGGCGCAGGCCGGCAACCCCAGTTCGCGGGGGAGGGCCTGTGCCAGTTGCGTGATCTGTGGCGGCGTGACGTGCGTCCTGCGCAGCATGTCGGGCTGGGCGAAGACGGCCGCCGTCGTGTCATCCAGCAGGACCTCGCCCTGACAGAGCACGACGGTGCGCCCGGTGTACTCGGCGACGAGCGCCACGTCGTGCGTGACGACCAGCACGGTGTGCCCCTGCCGGTGCAAACGGTGAGCGATCTGCATGATCTGGTGGCATCCCCTATAGTCCTGCCCCGTCGTCGGCTCGTCGAAGACAAAGATGTCGGGCCGCATGGCCAGCACTGAACCGATGACCACCTTGGCGCGGTCGCCTTTGGCCAGCGCGGGCGGGAATTCCTGCCGGAACGCATCCAACCCCGTCAGCGCGATCGCCGCCTGGACCCGCCCTTTGACCTCCCCTTCGGCCAGCCCCAAGTTGCGCGGACCAAAGGCGATCTCCTCTTCCACGGTCTGGGCAAAGAGCTGCTGGTCGGGATTCTGCATGACGTATCCGACCCGTGTGGCCAGTTCGGCCACTGTCGTCTGGCGGGTATCCAGCCCGTCGACGATGACCCGTCCGGAGGTCGGCAGCAGCAACCCCACCAGGTTCTTTAGTAACGTCGTCTTGCCTGCGCCATTGTGGCCAACGATGCCCACAAACTCGCCCCGGCCGACGGCCAGGTTGATCCCCCGGATCGCCTGGAGGCTGTGCGGCTCGTAGACGTACTCCAGGTCCTCAACCACAATCGCCAAGTCGTTGTCCTTCAATAGGCCTCCCCGATCAACTGAACAATCCCCTGCCTGGCTTCGTCCAGCGTGATGGGAAAGTCGGCCAGCGACGTGTCCCGCCCCTCCAGATAGGTCGCCAGTTGTGACACCTGCGGCGCGCGGATCATGACGCGGCCCAGCAGTTCGGCGTCCGCGAAAATCTCTCGTGGCGTTCCCTGTGCGACCAGTTCCCCGTCGTGCAGCACCAGCACCCGGTCGCAGAACTGCGCCACCTGCTCACCCTTGTTGGTCGCCATCACGATCGTCAGGCCATACTGTCCGTTCAACTCGCGCACGACGGAGAACACCTCCACGGTGCCCATCGGGTCGAGCTGCGAGGTAGCCTCGTCCAGCACCAGCACGGCCGGATGCATCGCCAGTGCCGCTGCGATCGCCAGCCGCTGCTTCTGGCCGCCGGAGAGCGCGGTGGGCGCGTGATCCTCGTAGCCGGCCAGTCCCACCGCCTTCAGCGCCCAGCGCGCACGGCGCAGGATCTCCTCGGGGTCGACGCCCAGGTTCTCCGGCCCAAAGGCCACCTCGCTGAGCGCACTCGTCGTAAAGAGCTGCGTCTCTGGATCTTCCAGCACGATGCCGACCTTTTGGGCCAGTTCGGCGACCGTCGCTTGCTGCGTATCCAGCCCGCCGACGACGATGCGGCCCCGCATCCGGCCGCCCCGCGACTGGGGCACCACTCCGTTGAGCGCCTGGCAGAAGGTCGATTTGCCCGCGCCGTTTTCGCCCAGCACGGCGACGAACTCACCTCTGTGGATGGTGAGATCGAGGTGCCTGAGTGCGTAGCGCTTGGTGCGTGGGTAGCGGTAGGAGACGTCGTCTACGATGATGGTTGGTTCTGATGGGTGCGTCATATGACTCTTACACGATCAGGTAGTTCAAGGTGGCTGCTAATGCAGCGTATAGCACCGAGAAGCCGATAAAGGCCCAATCCCCGGCGCGCATGCGAATGTCCTGAATGTACGTCCGGTCCCTGGTCGCGCCGAAGGCGCGCGAGTCCATCGCCACGGCCATCAACTGGGCACGCCGCATGGCGCCGATGACCAGCGGTGTGACCAGCGCCGGGTAGGCCCGCAGTTTTTCCAGGAAACTGCCTTTCTCAAAGACCTGGAAGGCCCGCAGCCGTTGGGCATCTGCGATCACATTTGCCTCGGCTTGTAGGATCGGGATCAGGTTGAGCGCCGTGGTTGTCGTGTACGCCCATCGGTAGGGCAGCCCCATGCGAACCAGCCCCAGCAGGAACAGGTGCACGGGCGTGGTTATGGTGACCAGCGGCAGCACGATGACCGTCGCCAGCAGGCGCAACGACAGCAGCAGCGCAAACAGAATGCCCTCCAGCGTGACTTTGCCCACGCCGCCGATGAGTGGCACCCGGGAGGGGATGATGGGCCGGATCAAGGCCGTCTCGCCGGGGTAGAGTAACGCCTGCACGACGAACAGGAACGCTATGATCCCCACCATGGCCTTGCCCAGTCCCTTGAGCATCGACATGGGCAGCCCTGCCAGGGACCAGATCAGGATCAGGGTCAGTAATAGCGCGCCCGCCACCCAGAGGTTCTGGACGATGAATACGACCCCCGTGACGAGCAGCATAAAGATGATCTTGGCACGCGGGTCGAGACGGTGGAAGGCGGTCTGACCGGGGATGTATTGAACGAGCGTGCTCACGCCAAGTCTCCTATTCCCGTCCTCTAGCACGAGTCCCGGATCACCAACCTGGTGGTCAGAACTCGTTTCGTGGGTGGCCTGCCTGTGTCCTCGATTCTCCTCACCAGCATCTCCACGGCGGCAGCACCCATCTCGTGCTTGGGCTGGGCCACCGTCGTCAGGCTGGGGTTGGTGAAGGCGGCCAGGGCGATGTCATCGCACCCCACGATGGCGATGTCCTCGGGGATCCTCAACCTCCTCTTGCTGGCGGCGCATATCGCTCCCATGGCCATCAGGTCGTTGCAGGCAAAGACGGCCGTCGGGCACTCGTCGAGCGCCAGCAGTTCCCTCATCGCCTCGTAGCCGCCCCGGCAGCGGAAATCGCCGCGGACGACGAGATCCTCATCCACGGGGATATCGTGCTCCTTCAGCGCGCGCTTGTAGCCATCTACGCGCTCGTGGCCGATGCGCATTCCCGGCGGCCCGGCGATGCAGCCGATGCGGCGGTGTCCCATCTGGGTCAAGTGCGTCGTCGCCTGGTGACCGCTGCCCTCGTTATCGGCGATGACTGTGTCGGCCACCACCCCTGCAAGCTCCCGGTCACAGAGGACGACCGGCATCCCCTGCGCGACCAACGCCTGGACGTGGCTCAAGCTCTCGCCGGCGGCGACGAAGATGATGCCATCCACCTGTTTCGCCCGCAGGATCTCGATGCAGGTAGCTTCTCGCTTCAGGTCGCTGTTGGATTCGCACAGGATCGCGTTGTAGCCCAGCACAAAGCCCTTGTCCTCCACCCCCCTGACCACCTCGGCCAGGAAGGGATACGCGACGTCGGGGACGATCATGCCGATGTTCTGTGTTTTCCTGCGACGCAGGCTACGGGCGATGGCGTTGGGCTGGTAGTCGAGTTCCTCCATCGCCTGATAGACCCGCGCGCATAGCTCCTCGCTCACATAGCGCGTGTCGTTGATCACGTGAGAGACGGTAGCGGTGGAAACCCCTGCCTTGTGGGCAACATCCTTCACAGTAGTCATTGTTTTCGCCTTGGTAATCGTTTACGTAATCGTTTGCTTTCATTATAAGCAAAAAGGCGCAAAGGTCAAATCGTCAATGGGATCGGGTATGCACAACTTCCGAGGCCACTGCCACAAGCAGGGAGCATCCCAGTCCGACAAACAGTGCATCTATGTGGGCGGGTTGCCAGATCTTCCACACCAGGGAGGAGAATGTCCCGCCCAGCAAGCTGTACAACGCCGTACCCTGCTTCAATCTTCTCCCCACCAGCGCTGCCAGCGTGGGAACCAGCATCCCCGCTGTCCACATACTCAACGTGAACAGCAGCGCCGGTACGATCATCCGGAACCACAGAGCCAGGATCAGGCTCAGCAAGCCCAGCACGATTACGAACAGCCTGGAAAGCGCCAACAACTGGCCGTCGCCGGCCGCGGGCCGGAAATGCCTGACCACGTCGTATGCCAGGCTGGAGGCCCCCGACTGCAGGAAAGAGTTCACAGTGCTCATGATGGCCGCCAACAGGCCCACGAAGAAGATGCCTCTCCCCAGGGCCGGCAGTGCCGTCCCGAGCGCGACGAGGGACATATCCGGGTCCCTCAGGTCCGGGAACATCTGGACAGCGGCAAGCCCGCACAATATGACGACCGAATCTATCGCCATCCATATCGCGATCGAATACAGCACCGATTTCCTGGAGCAGGCTTCTGATTCTGAGGCAAAGAACCTTTGGTACAGAGGAGCCGAGGTGATCGGCAGGAAAAAGAGCAATGTGAAGAACACGGCGATTTCCTGGACCGATATGCCTGAGAAAGGGTTGAAATACCCTTCTGGAATGCCTGTGGCCAGGTTGGGCCACTGGCTGAGTATAAATGGCACCATCATCCCGAGCGTGAACAGCATCAGGATGAACTGGACGATGTCCGTCATCACGTCTGCCTTCATCCCGCCGATGGCAACCGGCACAACCAACACCAACGCCATGATGCCCATCGCCGCTTCCACGGGCAGCGACGTGAACGTGGACAGGATCTTTCCCCCCGCTATGATCTCCTCCGGAATGAGGCACAGCATCGCCAGCAAGATCGAGCTCGCTACGGCGAACTCCTTGCCGTAGAAATCCCCCAGAAAGTCTGGCAACGTATATCTTTTCGAGCCTGCTATCCTCCCAAGCAAGAAAACGACGGCCGCGCTCCCCAGGTAGAAGGGCACCATGAACCAGATAACGCCCAGCCCCATCTGGTATGTCAGGCTTACCCCTCCCAGTATGGCCGACGCCCCGTAGAATGTGGAGACGATCGTGGCCACCATCGCCCTCGTGCCCACTCTGTCCCCGAGGATGAACTTTTCCAGGGTCGTCGCCTTCGCCTTTATGCCGATCGCCATGACTGTGGCGATGTATATCAGGAGGGTTGCTTCTTCCATCTATACCTGGGCCTCTTCTCCGACGACCGGTTTGACGTATTCCTCTCCCCTGAGCATCGTCGTGCCGATCACCAGCCGGTAGGTTCCGTCGTCCACGTGTTCCAGCTTGCCCCTGGCCTCGATCTCCTCCCCGTCGTCGACGACGTCGCGGTAAAGCCCTTCGTAGGAGACGACCTCTCTTATGGGCTCAGTACGCTGCATCCCCGCCTCCCACTCGATCACCTCTACCCTCTCTACCCTGTACAGGGCGGGCATGAACAGGGACTGGCGCGCGTCCGTGACGACGGCCCGTATCTTGGCCATCCCCTTCCCCCTGTATATCCTGTCCCCGTAATTCTCCTTGATCTCGTCGTCTGTCCTTGTAGGGTGGATGGAGAAATATCTGCCCTCGAAGAAGCCATAGTTCCACCTCCGCCCGGCGAGATAACGGGCCTGTCCATGGCTGAGAGAAAAGTGTTCGGCCACGGAGGCACACCATTCCTCCAGCGTCCTCCCAGTAACGGGGTGGATTCTGGCCAGCCCTCCTTCCTTTAACGCCGCCCTGACCTTCCGGCTGTTCTCCAGGCCGTACACGATCAGGTCAATGTCCGAGAACTGGGGGTTATGTGTCCCCAGGAGGATGGAGCCGGTGATCCCCAGATCGCTCGCCTTGATCCCGGTGACGGCGGTCATCTCGGAGACGAAGGCGCACACCTCCTCCTCGAGCGGGTCCTGTGGGTCCTCGAGGATCTCCCTCAGCCGCTGCTCGGGAAGATAGTATTGGCTGACGTACTCGTGGGGGACCATGGAGAACCTGATGCCCCGGACGGGACAGTCGTGCACGTATTGGGGGTAAGACGCTTCCAGGTAGGCGATCGTGTCGGCCACCTTGCTGACGTGATAATACGCCATCTCCCTGCGGTACGAGATCTCCCCGCGTTTCCACTTTCCCACCGGGGCGGGCGAGTACTTGAGATAAGCCGTGTACCGGTCCGGCGGGTGGAGGTAGCCGGTCACGCAGAACAACATCCCCTCCCGCGTCCGAAAAAAGTCCCGGTCCTTGGGCTTGCGTATCCCGTTCCGAAGCGCCTGTTCATTGGTCATTGGTCATTGGTCATTGGTCATTGCTTATCAGGTAATCCCCCACCTGCCCACCGACGACCAGGCGGTGGTGGGCCGGGCCGGATCGGGGAATGACTTGCTCCAGGCTCCCCCGTGCGATGGCCCGCTCTCCGGCCCGCACCTGCTCGCTGAACCGTCCTCGGAAGGAGACGATCTCCCGCAGGTCATCAACCGGTGTCCCCTCCAGAAACGTCACCGCCTCGATGGCGTAGCGACAGGGGGTAAAGATACCGTCCCGCTCAACGACGGCCGCGTCGCCGTCGTCCGTCACCCGCGCCTGGATCCTGGCCGGTCCCGATGGCTCAAAGCGAGGGTCGCCATACCGCTCCTCTACCTCCGCGGGCTGTTTCACGAAGCGGAAAAAGCACTCCCGTCCGCGGAAGCGCCCCTCGTTGACCTTGCGGTTTTGGAGACGGCTAAAGTCGGCCAGGGAGAGAGGGGTGTCCGGGCGATGTGCGGCGTGGAGCGCCTCCAGTTCTTCCGGGTTGGGCCGGCGCACGGGACTAGATGGGTCGTCCAGCAGGCGACGGAGGGCCTGATGGACCGCCCTGCATGCAGCCTCGCCGGTGACGACGAGGTCTATGTCCGAATCTCCCCTGTGCAGTCCGACCAGCACCGACCCTGTGACGCCCAGGTTCCCCGCCGGGACGCGCGCCGTTTCCCGTAACAGGTCGGCCAGCTCCAGCGCGTGCTCCTCGACCGGGTCAGCGGGTCCCCGCTCGCGGATGCTCCCCAGCCGGCGGCGTGGGTCGTAGACCTGGCGGACGCGAGGCCAGGGCACGCCCTGTAACCGTGTCCCGAAGGCCGGGTCGTGGCTCAGGTAGGCCGGGTAGCGGGCCAGGATTTCCTGCTGCTCTCCGAAGTGGTACACCCGCCGATAGGGCGTGCCATCTCGCTCCCGATCGCCCCGCGAATCGGGGAGGTACCGCAAGTAGGCGATCACCCGGTCAGGGGGGTGAACCAGCCCCTTGACCGTAAAGATCAGCCCTTCGACCGTCTCCACGGCAAAGCCCTCGAATGCCTCTCGTGTCTCGATCATATGCTCTCAAACCCTTGGGGTTTCGGAAAACCCCAAGGGTTGTTTTTTGGCATCACCAGCGGCGGAGGAGGTCTGGAAGCCTGTCCAGCGCGCCGCCCTCGGTCAGGAAGGCAAAGAGCGCGGCCGTCGTCAGGTCCGCCGTGGTGCCCGGGTTCAGGACATGTCGCTTGTCCCGGAGGGAGAGGTCAAACCGGCGCAATTCCTCCCAGCCCTGTTCGGAGAGGGCCCCCCCTGCCTCCAGTACCTGCTTCGCCCGGCGAGAGATTCGTTCGGCGACCTCAATCCCGTTCTTCCGTGCGATCAGCGTGTCCGGCACCTGGGACAGGATGGCGAGGGAGGTCTGGACGATGCTGTCGGAGAACCTGTGCCCCTCTTCACACAACTGGCGCAGCGCGAGGTACCCGATGTCAAAGGTGATCTCGAAATCCGTGACGTACTCCCGCGCCACGGCGTCCCGGCTCTGGGCCAGCGCCATCGCCTCCCGAAGGGTGATGTCTACCTCGGGTCCCTGCACGTCGTAGCGGTCCAGCTTGCCCAGCCCGCCCGGGGCGGCGATGCGGATGGCCTCGTAGGCCATCTGCGCATCTTCCACCGTCGCTGTCTCCAGCACCCGGCGTACGCCTGCCCGCAGCCCCTGGGGGTGCGCCAGCCCGGCCGCCTTGGCCAGGGGGGCCAGGAGGAGCACCATCCCCAGGTTGGTGTTCGTGTGCACCAGTTGCCGGGTGTCGCGCACCGCCCGCAGGATGGTCTCGCCGACGGGGGCCTGGCTTGCGTCCAGGAAGGCCGGTCCCACAGCCACCGCGCTGACGACGAAATGGCTCAAGCCCGTGTCCCAGAAATCCTTGTGCCGGGTCACGTTGCCGGGCTTTTCGGCGCTGACCTCCAGCACACAGGCCGTCTGCACCGCCCGCGCGATTTCAACCGCGTCTAGCCCCATCGTCCTGTCCCATCCAGCACATAGTTCACCACGTGCTCAGCCACGTCCACCCCGGTCGCCGCCTTGAGCCCCCGCCAGCCGGGGATGCCGTTGACCTCCACCACGGTGTATCCCCCGCCCTCAACGGGCAGGATGTCCACCCCTGCGTAGTCGGCCCCCAGCACCCGGGCCGCACACAGGCTCATTTCCCGCAGCGTGTCGTTCAACGGCAGCGCAGCCGTCGTCGCGCCCTGGGCCACGTTCGTCTTCCAGTTCTTACCCCGGCGCACCATCGCTGCCACGGCCTCCTCACCGACCACAAAGACGCGGATATCCTCGCACCCGTGGGGCACGAACTCTTGGAGGTAGTAGACGTAGCGGCCCAACTCCAGCGCCCGGAAGACCCGGTAGGCGGTGTCCGGGTCCGACACGCGCACCATGCCCCGTCCTTCCGAGCCAAAGATGGGCTTGACGACGACGTCGCCCCCCAGTTCGTCGAACGCCGCCAGCGCCTCGTCGAACCGCTCGGTGACGACCGTGCGTGGCGTGGGCAGGCCGGCGTCCTCCAGGAGCGCCGACGTATAGTATTTGTCCACCGTGCGCTCAATGGCCGTCGGCGAGTTGACGATGCGGACCCCGGCGTTCTCCAGCCGGTGCAGCGCATCCACGCGGAAGATGACCTGCTCCAGCGAGCCGCCGGGGATCGTGCGCACGAACAGGACGTCGTACGTTTCCAGCGGCTCGTCGGCCGTCGCAAGCCAGGGCCGTGCCGACAGGCGGGCCGTCAACTGCGTGATCGGGAAAGAGGGGGCGGTGATGCCCCGCCGGGCCAACGCCTGCTGCAGGGCCGTCAGGTGCCAGCCCCCTCGCTGGCCCAGGATGCCGATCTTCACTCCAGCAAGGCCTTCTGGATCATCTCTGCGTTTACCCCACCGGCGCGGAAGGTACGGCCGCTGGTCACGTTGTTGATCGCAACCTCGGCCGGGCTGAAGAGCAGCGGGTCGATCTTGTAAAAGTCGCCGTCGTAGCGCTGGAACAGGTCGTAGAAGGGCGTGCCATAGTCCCGCGACGCCGAGGACGGAAGCTGCTCGATGACCGCCTCGATCTGCGCGTCGTCCGCCCGGACCGTGTACCAGGCCCGGCCTCCGTAGAGGACGGCGTCGTTGGTGCGCCCGATGGCCCGCAGGTCGTCCCTGGCGATGGGGGCCAGCGGGCAGGTGCCAAAGCCCGATAGCACGCGGACGAAGCCCTCCCGTCCGGTGCCGATGTCGAAACCCACCTCCAGCATCTTGTGCAGCCCCGTCTCGACCACCCGCGCCGCCACCTGCACCGAGCCGACCAGGCTGGCCGTGGGGGCGACCAGGAGGTAGAGGTGGTCCGGGGAGACCTGGCACTTGGCGGCCACTTTTTCGGCCGCCTCCTCCGGAGGCAGTTTGCGACCCTCCAGCGCCAGCACCGCCACGTCCGTCCGATCCCGGTAGTCCAACTGCTCGAAGAGCGGCTCTCCCCGGTAGAGGGCCCGCGCCGGGCCGGAGCCCATGGCGAAGAACTTGCCCTGCTTAACGGCCCATCCCGCGTACTGCGCCGCCATGCAGGCCACCGGTGGGTGGCTCACCGACACGGTCACGCCAGGCAGCCACAGGCCGTCTACGTCCAGTTCGCAGAAACGGACCTTGCCCAGCCCGCCCAGGCACACCTCGGCAAAGAGTCGCCCGGCCTCCAACGAGCCGGGCACCTGCACCCCGGCGTCGACGACCGTGGCTCCGTTTCCGAGCTGGGTCACCGCCAGTTCCAACGCTTCGGCGTCGGCGATCATCCGCTGTACGATCTTTACTGCACGTTCGTTAACGCTAAAAACGTCGCTGATCATAGACCAGGATCTCTCCCTTCCCTAGCGTTGTGACGTCGCCGGCGTAGCGGCGATATACGCCCTCGACCTGCTCCGGCGTGACCGGCAGCCCCCACTCGCGCAACTGCCGCAGGTAAAAGCGCAGGAAACTCGGGCGGTAGGAACAGGCGTACCGGAAGACGGGCAAGAGGCCGTCCGCTATCCCTCCCAGCGCGACGATCGTGCCCCGCTTCATCCCCGCCCCGGTCCGCGCTCCCAGCACGCCAAAGACGAACAGCGAGCCGGCGATCATCCGCGCCCCGGCAAACTCCCCCAGGTTACCCCGGACGGCGATGAGACCCCGGCGCATGCGCTCCCCGGCCCGGGGCCCGGCGTCTCCGTCCACGAGGATGACGCCGCCTCGCATGCCGCGCGTTTCGCCGGGGTAGGCTGCGCCGAGCATCGGACCGGCGTTCCCGTGCACCCGGATGACGCCGCCGGACATGTGCGCGCCAGCCCAGGCATCGGCGTTCCCGTGGACGACGATCTCCCCGCCGCGCATCTGTGCGCCCAGGTGCATCCCCACGTCGCCGTGGACGGTGATTTTTCCCTGGCTCATCCCCTGGCCGATGTGCTTCACGTGCCGCAGGTCGCCCTCGACGACGATCTGGTCCGAGTCCTCGCCCTCCACGGTGAACAGGTCGCCCAACGTCGCCTTGCGCCGGCCGCGCAGCGCAGGCAGCGCCTCGATCTCCGCCCGGCTGCAGCCGACAAAATGGTCGGGACAGATGCTATCGGCCTCGACCGGTATGGAGCTCGCTTCTTTCAGGCGCAGGATCACCTCGTCCCCCTCGACTGCAGATTCTCTCAAGAGACCAACGCACGATATACACCCCACGTAATCACCTCCCTGGTCCGCAGGCCCTCAGATTCGCAAATTCGTACATTCGTACATTCGTACATTCGTGGATGCATAGATCCAGACTTTCCCCCGTTCATTGTTCGCTATTCATTGCCCCCCACAATCTCCCGCAGGTGGAAATGAAACTGGCCCAACGTGCCCCCATAGTTGCCCGCCGAGATGCGCACCACCCCAGGCTGGCAGGCCGCCTGGATGCCCACGCGCATCGCCTCCCGCACCGCCTCCTCGTCCAGGCCGTCGATCACGATCTCCAGCACCGAGTTGACCCCCTCCGGCAGTGCGGAGTCAGTCTGGCGGCGGATGGTGGGGCAATAGGCGGTGTTGGTCGAGGCGTGCAGGAACTTGTACTTGGACGTCGTCTTGCTCCCGCTGCGGACGATGCCGCCGGGGAAGGGCATCACCGCTCCCCTGACCGCCTCCATCGCCTCCACCGCCCGCTCCGCCGCCTCGAGCGTGGCCTCGGGGCTTTCGCCCAGGATGAGGAAATTCCCGCCACCGACCGCTTTCTGGATGCCGAAACTTTCTTCGACCAGGAATTCTCCTTCCATCACCGGTATCCGCCAGAACCTTCTTCCCTCGATGAGCTTGCTGATCTGGAAGCCGTCGCCAAAGTAGCGCAGCGTCCCGCCGATCTTTAGCCTGGTCTCGCTCTCCAGGCCGTTGAAGCAGGCGGTGGTGGGACAGGTCATGATGCACTGACCCACCCGGCGCATCAGTTGGTCCTCCATCCCCTTGGGGCCCATCGTGAAGACGAGGATGCTGACACCCGGGCGACCGTCGGGGGTCTCGTCCGCCGGAATCGCCCCCTCGATGCCCGCTTCCCCCCCGCAGGCGATGACGGACGTGGCAAAGCCCGTGGTCACCTGGGCTGCCGTCAGCGCCCAACGCTGGTTGACGGCGGTGATGATCAGCCGCGCGCCTCGCATCTTGAACGCCTCGGCGAAGGTATCCTCAATTTCCACGCCGTTGATGTGCATCCTATACCTCCGTGGATATAAGCCTCTCTGCGTACCACGCATCCAGGGTTTCAGGTCTCAGGTTTCACGTTTCACGTTTCACGCATCACGCATCACGCATCACGTTTCACGTTTCACGATCGCATCGCCACCACAACCTTCCTACATATCCCCCCCGTATCTCCCCCTCAGCGTCTCAGCCCCCGCGACGTACAGATGATCGAGGACGGTGCCGCTGGCCTCGCGCAGCTCCATCACCTCCACCAGCCTCGCGTGCACGCCGCCGGCCAGTCCCTCGGCGATCAGCGCCGCTCCCTGGGCGGTCTCTTTGGCCACCTGGGCAAAGCCCGCCACCCGGCGCACCGGAGGCAAACGGAGATCGGAATCTCTCAAACGGAGATCAGAATCTCTCAAAGCGGAAAGGCGATCGGACAGCTCCTGGCGGACCTCCGGGATGCGGCCCAGGCGGCCGGAAATCAGGATCTCCCGGGGAGACGGTACGACCGCCATCTCGGCGGCGATGGACTTGACCACGCTCTCGACGAAGGCCTCCCAGGCCAGCCTGCTCTGGTCATCGGTCTTGATGAGGGCCACCAGCTCTTCTGGCGACATGTCCGGCCGCCCGGCGACGTGTGCCACCCCGCCTGAGCAGAGGAGTCCCTTGGAAAAGTCCCCTAGCAGATAGGCCAGTTCCCCGTCCATCGCTCCCGCAGCCAGGTAGTCCAGGCTGCCCGACGTGCCCCCCAGGCCGTCCACGATTTTTCCCCCCTCCACCGCGATCACTGCGGTGAAAGCGCCCCCCAGCTCGACGTAGATGAACGCGGTCTCCTCGTAGGCGATGTCGAGGTGACGGGCCTGGTCGGTGATCCCCAGCGCCACGGCGCACAACGGCTGACCGAGCTCAGCTTGTCGGCGGTGCCCATGTCGACGCGGTTGACCTTGCGGTGTCCCGGCACAGTCGGTAGATGGATCACCGCTGGAGCGAATGTGATCGGCAGGCTGCTCTCTTTCAGGGAGTGGAGCATGCGGCCCATCCCTCCGACGATAGTGGTCTGGTCGCTCGGGCTGGGCCGTTCGGCTGAGCTCAGTCGAAGCCTCGGGGCGACGCTTCGATCCCGTTTCTGGTCGAGGATCATCAGGTCCACGTCCTGTGGACGGAGGTCCTGGGCGCTCACCCAGGGCAGCCCGTAGCCGGAGGGGCCGACGATCATGTCCACCGGCGCGGCGGATCGCAGCAGATCGACCAGCACCTGCGGGTCCAGGGCGACGTCGGTGGAGGGAATGCTCTCGTCCAGGAACAGGTGGCCCCCTTCCACCCCACAGACGTCAAAGCTCACCGTGCCCGGATCAACGCCAACGGCTCGAACCATCGTGCTCATTCGGCACCTTTGTCGTCGCGCTCGCTCAAATATCCCCACCGCAGCGATGCTTCCTGGGTATACCTTTTGCCCAATTGCACCGCCAGCGCGGCCCTCTCCAGCTCTCGACCCAGGTAAAAGGCGTGATCGCCCTCGTTCACTCCCAGGCGGGCGAAAATCTCGTCGGGGTCGGTGCCCTTGACGAACCGCTCGTTGTTGAACGCATAGATCTGCCTGTCGTCGGCAAAGATGCGAAAATTCCGATCCCGCACCTGGTCGTGCATGTGGCGCAGGTCTGCCTCGGAGTAGTACTCGTACCCGTCCAGCGGGTCCTTTACCGTGAGCAGGCTGTCGTCGATGTGCTTGGGCAGCACGCCGTTCTGGTGGGAGTAGTACATCAGCTTGCGGGCCAGGTCCAGCTCTCGCACCGCTCCTCTGGCCCAACTGATCACCTCCGTCGTGAGGACGTAGTCGATCCCCAGTTCGGTGATCACGCCGGTCATCAGGCCGTTGATGCCGCTAGAGTCCGCCTCGGTCAGTTCGGTCAGGTTCCCCAACCCCATCAGCATCTCTGCCTCCGGATACCGTCGTCGCGTCTCGTAAAACCGGCACAGCGATTCTGTGAACCCAAAGTTGATGGGATTCAGGATCGGGTCGACGACGTACGGCACCCCCCACTCCTCCAACTGGGCGATGTTCTGTTCCAGCGAGGGCAACCCCTGGTCGAAATCGGGGATGACCACGACCTTGCAGTGCAGCCGGGATGCCAGGTCCATGTTCTGCGAGTTGACGCTCAGCAGGAGGTCCAGGCCGGCCTCGTCGGCGCGGATGATCGTCTCGGGGTCGAACGTGTCCAGGCTGACGACGAAGCCGTGCTCCTTCAACCCGGCCACGACCTGCGCCACGCCGGGGAAACCGCCCTCCACGGGGCAGCCCAGGTCGATGACGTCAGCCCCGCTGGCGCGGTAGTACTCGGCCCTGGCCAGGATGTCCTCCCATCCCATGCGGTAGGCCTCCACGATCTCGGCCAGGATCTTGACGTGATATTGGCCGTAGCCCTCCAGCACCCGTTCGCGGCCGAAAAAGACGGGCAGGTCCTTCAGGTCCTTGGGGCCGCGAATCACGGGCACGCCCAACCGCTCCTCGATCACGGACAGGTCGCCCTGGCACCAGCCGGAGATCATGACCTGCTGGCACCCACGGACATCGGCCAGCCCTTCGACAAGCTCAGGGCAGGCTCCGTCGGCTCTGCTCAGGGCCAGTTGCCGGGCGATCCAGCCCGTGTCCATCAGGGCCGCCACCGAGATGTTCAGGACCGCCACCTCGTACTCGAAATCGGGCGCCATCCGCTCCAGCGTGGCCTTCAGCGCGTCGGCGGCCAGCTTGCCGGTCACGAACAAGTACTCGGCCATTCAGGGTGCCGCCTGGGAGAGCCGGTGCTGGTAGAAGGCGGTCTGACCAGGTGACTCCTCGACCCCGACGGTCACCGAGGTGAGATTCTTCAGCCCGTCCACGTCGTGCTCAAGCCGGAGCTTGAGGCTGCGCTCCACCCGCGTGACCCCCGCCTGGTCGACCTGGCTCAGCAACTCTGCTACAGTCCGGTTCAACACTGGGTGCACCAGGTCCGGCGCGATCTCGGCCAGGGGGACCAGGACGAAAGCCCGGTCGTGCAGGCGGGGGTGTGGGATGTGGAGGTGGGATGCGCGGGCCTGGACGTATTGCAGCGCCTGGAGGATGTTGGCCTGCCGGTCCCCCAGGTTAGCGCCGAGGCCCACGTACGCGCGGTGAAGTCTGTCCATACCGACCCCTCACCCGCAGGGGATCATCTCGCCCCGGGGCAGGTACTCTGCTGCGACCGGATAGTTGTCGAAAGAGATGGTGTAGCACGCCTCAAAATGCGCGCGCAGGTCCGCCTCGATCCCCGGATCGTAGGGGGGCGCCACGTAAAGCGTGCGCCCCGGACGCTCGCGCACGAGCTGCCCGTCGTGGACGACGATCTCTCCGTCCTTGAGGACGTAGCGCGGGCGGGCGAACATCTCCTCCCTGTCGTCCAGCGGGGTATAGATCGTCACGTCGGCGTCGGCCCCCGCCCCCAGATGTCCCTTGTTCTTGAGGCCCAGCGCGCGGGCCGTCCCCGCGCGGGTGATGATCGCGATCTCGTACAGCGAGTACTCGCGGTCCAGCTCGGCCAGCAGCGCGCCCTTCCGCGCCCGGGGGGGGATGCCCTCCAGCGCCTCGGCGCGGTAGTCGCGGTCCATCAGCAACTGGATCACGTGCGGATAGTGGACGAACGGCCCGGCGTTGGGATGGTCGGTGGTCAGGAACACCCGCCAGGGGTCGTCGACGAGCAGGAACAGCTCCAGCCCGGTGATCCACTGCATGGCGTTGAACAGATTCTGGCGCTTGTAGAGCACGGGCACCACCCCGCCGCCTGTCTCCCCCTCCACGTCGTCGTTGAGCCACTTGTGGCCGGTCAACTGGTGCAGGCGGTACTGCAACGGTCCGTCGGAGGTCATCGTCGTGGCCTCGCCGAACACAACCTGCCCCACGTCGACCGTGACGTTGGGATGCTCGTTGACCGCGCGGGCGACGCCGGCAGCGCCGGAGCGGGGCAGCTTCCCTGGCTCGCCGCCGTAGCTGAGGAACTGGAGATGGCAAAAGTGGGCGCGCCGTCCCTCCAGCGCCTCGATCGTCTCCACCGTCGTGCGGGCGTTGCCGGATTGCCCCAGGTTGATGCCGTGGATGTGCGGCACGTGGGGCAGCCCCAGCGCGTCGTTGACCCAGGCCAACGTGGTGATGATCTGGCGCGGGGTGACGCCGAACCCGATGACCTCGTCGTCCAGCTCGCCCACGTTCCGGCCCCACTTCCAGTTCTCCACCCCCCCGGGGTTGACGATCTTGATGGCGTACCCCTTGGTCGCGCCCAGCAGCCAGGCCACGTAATCGCGCGCCTTCCCCGGCTGACCGTCGCGGATGCAGTTCATGATGAAATGGTTGTTGCCCATCGTGATGAACGCGCCCATGTCGAGGATGGGGGTGTCCTCCAATTCCTCGTGCGTGTGGCGCGCCACCAGCGGGGCGGTGGCGGCCTCCATCACCGTCGTGTAGCCCATCTCGGTGTACAGGTAGCCGGTGAGGTGGGTGGTGGGCACGGTGTACCCCGAGCCGGAACGGGAGAACGACGTCCGCGCCCGGGCGTGATCGCGGTGGTCCTCCGGGCGGAACTTGCGTCCCGCGTTCACCTTTGCGCCGACGACGTGGCTGTGGATGTCCACTCCGCCGGGCATGACGACCAGCCCGGTGGCGTCGACGATCTCCGCTCCCTTGCATTCCACCTCCTCTGGGGCGACAATCCGCCCGTCCCTGATCCAGATGTCCCGTTTCTCGCCATCCACCCCGTTCAGGGGATCGTAGACCTGACCGTTCAAAATTCCCAGCATCAAATCACCTCTATAAAACCCTTAGGGTTTTCCGAAACCCTAAGGGTTTTCTTCGCTAGTTGCCAACTGTCACCGCCTCGATGATCCGCTCCAGCACGTCCACGTCCGTGGGGCGAGCGGGAGGGAGCACCGGGCGAAGCCGGATGGGCACACCGTCCATCCGGTAAGCCGTCCCGGCCGCGTCCACGCCGTAACAGGCCGTGGGGAAGACGACCCGTGCCACCTGCGCCGTCAAAGTCGGCATCGGATCCAGGACGATCGTGGGGATATGCTCCAATTGCCGGGCCGCCGCGCTGGGGAAATGGGCCACCGGGTCCGAGGCCAGGATCAGCGCCGCGTCCGCCTCTCCCCGCGCCAGCACGTCGACCGTCGAGAATTCGCCGGGACCGTACCGGGGGTATCCGCGCGCGAAACTGACGGCGAAGGGATAGCCGCTCTGCCAGGTGAGCACCTGGTCGGCCCCGGCCACGTTGCCGTGCCCCCGCATCGGGATCACGCAGAAGCGGGCGTACTGGTTCAGTTCGGCCACCAGCGTGAACAGTTCGCTCACGTTCAGGTCCCGCCCCCGGCTCTGGGTCAACCCCATCCCCATAAAGGCCACGCCGAAGCGACAGGTCCTCATCCGCTCCACCAGGTCCTGCAACTGGGCCGTGGGCACTCCGCCCACCGTTTCCGCCTCGATTTCCGCCCCCTGCAGCAGCGCCCGCAGCGTCGCCAGCACTTCAAAGTCGGCGCCGGGCTGCACCTGGAGGAACAGGTCGGCCGCCCGCGTGCTGGCTGTGGGGCGCACGTCCACGACGACCACGGTCCGATCCCGGCGGCCCTTGGGGGTGAGCGTGCCCTTGGGCGTCACCGAGTAGCGGGCAAAGTGGCGGATGTGGGATACCGCCGGGTTGCAGCCCCAGAAGAGGAGCAGGTCGGCCCGGTTGCGCACCTCCCCCAGCGTGCAGGTGGGCTCGCCGACCGCCTGCATCGCCAGGCTGGTGGGGCCGTGGCAGACGGAGGATGTCGTGTCTATCATCGCCCCCAGCTTGTCGGCCAGCGCCACTGCCTTTCGCTGCGCCTCGGTCGCCGTGGAACTGAGGCCGTAGATGAGCGGGCTATCGGCCCTGTCCAGGATTTGCGCCGCCTCTGCGACGGCCTCCTCCCACGCCACCTCCCGGCCGTCGACGGTGGGCCGCCGTGGTGCCGGGTCGTAATGGGTAAAGAGCCCGCGCCCGTTGGCGCACACCTTCCGCACCCGGGTGATCCTGCCGTCGTCTACTTCGACGACGATGTCGTCGCACAGGCAGCCACAGAAGGAACAGACCACGTTCTCAATCACGCGGATGGCAGACATCCGGGGGCTCATGTCGGCTCCACCTCCGCCGCCAGTCCCTTGAAGGGCGGCATCCCTGTGCTCTCCGTCTCCGTCCCGATGAGGACGTTGGCCGCAGGCCCCATCGGGATGAACAACAGCCCGGGGGGAAGCGTCCCGGCGCAGACGGGTACTTCCACCTGACCGGTCACCGTCCGCACCCGGACGACCTGCCCCTCCTCGATCCCCAGGTGGGCCATGTCCTCCGGGTTCATCTCGACCAGCGCCGTGGCACGGCGGTACGCCTCCGAATCCTTCCCCTCGTGCAGGCCCTGCCCCTGTTCAGGCGTGCGCCCGGTAATTAACGTAAACTGCTCGTTCAAGACACTCCTCCACAGAATCTACGAATTTACGAATCTACGAATGCACGGATTCGCGCTAATCGAGACCATACTCGGATGGCCAAGGCTGTGCGTGAACCTTTTACCTATCCCCAATCTCTCTCCGGACCTCCTCCACGCTCGCCAGCAGACGGTTCCAGCACGGTTCTCGTCCCTCCCCCTCCGCCAGCACCGTGCAGACCGGATGGCCGGCCTCGATCCGCTCTCCGGGGAAGGGGACGTCCCGCCTGTCCCGCTCCGTCCAGCCTGCTGTTTCCGGTAGCGTCACCGTCCGCCTGGCGTAGACGATCCCCTTGCCCAGGTACCGGTCCTGGAGATGCAGATGATCCGCCAGTGAAAAGCCGGGCAACCGGCCCGCCATCGCCTCCAGGTGCAGGGAGAAGACGTTGAGCCCGTAGGCCCGCTCCACCAGTTCCATCGAGCCGGTGTATCGGGGGTTGACCTCCACCAGGAAAGGGTGAGGGCGGCCATCAGGGCCATCCGCCACCACCAGGTCCACCCCGTTTACCCCCCGCAGGCCGAAGCGACGGGTGAGCTGCGCGGTCATCCTCTCCACTTTTTCCAGGACGGCGACGCTGTCGGCGGGTTGAAGCGGTAGCGGGAGGATGTTGCCGCACCAGGCGAAACGCGTTGCTCCCAGTTCGCCCCGCCCGATGAGCTGCTCCGTCAGGCCGATGACCACGCTCCGCCGCCCGTCGGCCACAAAGGCAGCCGAGGCGGGACGGCCCTCGACGTACGCCTGCAGGACGTGGTTCTCGTCCAGCGGCTCCCCCGCCCAGCGCCGCACGCCGTGCCCCCCGCCGCTACGGACCGGCTTGCGCAGCCAGCGGACGGTCGGGTCAGCCTCGCTCTCTTCACCAGGCAGGAGCGTGGTCGGGCAGGCGACCCCAGCGTCGTGACAGAAGGCGCGCAGCGTGTGCCAATCGCGCACCTGGCGCAGTACGTCCGGCGCATTCCCGAGCAGGACCCGCCCCTGGGCCAGCTCCTCCACCACGCCGGGGTGGTTCTCCAGGTTGGAGATGTAGACCACGGCCGCCAGGCGGCAGTCAGAGTCCAGCGTGCGGCTGGCCTGGAGCAGCGATCCGGCGCTGAAGGGGAGCCCAAAGTCGCGCAGGAGCGAATGGTTCTCGACCAGCGACTGCTGGTCCCGGTCGCCAAAGTAGTCGAGTGTGACGACCGGGTGGCCGCCCCGCGCCGCCGACTCGGCGATGGCGCGCGTGCTCAGGCCGGTGACGAGGATGCGCCCGGTGGCGAGGATGCGCACTATTATCCGATCTCTCTGGCGGTCGCGTACACCTCCTCCGCGCCAAGCACCAGGTCGTTTTGCTCGAACAGGCGGGCGACGCTGGCCCGATGGATCTTCATCTTCAGGCCGCCGATCCCCAACGCGCCAAAGATGACCTTGCCGTGCTTCTCCTTCCCGTTCCAGTGCGGCTTGATCCCCTCGATGCCGAGCGGCGGCACGGCGTTCACGTCGCCGAGCACGTGCAGGGTCGGATGCTCCACCCATACCGTCTCCGGCACCAGCGTGATCCCGGCCGCGCCGGTGCACAGCGCCGCGTAGGCCCCGTCCAGGACACTGCGCACCCCCTCCGCGTCGGCCACCCCGGCCGCGCTGACCACCACGTCGAAGCGCTCCTCGATCGAAGCGCGCGCTGCCTCCGCCCGCGCCAGGCTGCGGGAGGTGAGCGTCACCTGCGCCCCCTCTTTGGCAAAGAAGGCTGCCGCCCGGAGCCCGACGGGGCCTGTCCCGGCCAGGACGACGACCTTTTTCCCCGTCACTTCGCCCGCCGAGAGCATCTTGGCCACGGCGGCAGCGGCAGTGGTGTTGCAGCCATTGGCGTCCATCATCACCGAGACGCGCACCGGGCCGAAGAAGGCTCCCTGGGCTGCCTCCAGCATCGCCTCGCCCGTGGCGACGTCGGACCCCCCGATAAAGACGGCCGAGTTCTTCAGGTCGTCCCCGCCCCGCGTGAACATCGCCCCGTATACCAGGTTGCGCACGTCCTTAACAGTTGCGTTGCCCAGGGCCAGCACGTGGTCAGCGCCGGCGTCGTAGGCGGTGATCGTGTCAAAAACGCTGGGATGCTTGTCGCTATCCAGTTGGAGCAGCAGTTTTTCCATTTTACCTCTCCTTCAAGGTGCATCTTGTCTGGTCTCTTTGCCAACGATTGAAGCCACGATCTCCTCGATCTCGAAGGGATGTTTCACGACGGCGATGCCCTCCATACGCGTGATTCGCTCGACGTTCTCCACGTCGATCCTCCGGGTCGTGATCGTGATCGTGTCTCCCCCAGGGACCTGTGTCTCGCGGCTGCCGAGCTCCTGATCGACCGGGTAGATGACCACGGGCGTGCCCCCCTTGATGGCCTGGGCGACACAGTTGGTGATGAGCGTGTCGGCGATCCCGTACGCGATCTTGGCGACGGTGTTGGCCGTTGCTGGAGACACGAAGAAGAGGCGGTAGGTGCCAACCTGCAGGGGGCCCGCGATGAAGGGCACGTTAGCCCCCTTTTCGAGCTTGACCTTCTCAAAGCTTGATTTCAGGTCATCCCACAGTCGGTACCACTTGACGACCATCTCCGCGTTCTTCGAGACCAGGACGGTGACCTCGACGTCAAGGTCCGCGCTCACCCGCTTCATGGCCGACACAGACTCGGCGAGATAGTCTCCGGCACCGGTGATTCCCCACGCAACCCTGATCTTTGTCACGGCTCCCCTTCCGGTCTCAGCATCCTGGCGACCTCGATCAGCCGCTCCACCGTCCTGCGGACGGACCGCATGCCCTCCTCGTCAGTTGCTGCGCCTTCTGCTCGCTTGTCGTGGGACCAGACGGTTCCGCCCAGGTTGGATCCAAACGGCCCCCCGCTGACGGGGATCATCTGGTTGGCCAGGTAAAAGGCGTGGATCGCCACGATCGCCGGTTCCTGCCCGCCAGCCCGGTCACCTCCCACGGCGATCGCCGCGCCCACCTTGTTCTTCAGGACGTTGGGGTTCCTGGCGACCATGGCCCTGCATCTGTCCAGCACCGCCTTCAGTTGGCCGGACATGGTGCCCTGGTACACGGGCGTGGCGAGCAGCCACGCGTCCGCGGCCTCCATGCTCGGATACAGGTCGGAGACGTCGTCCTTCTGAACGCATCCCTCCTTCGTGCGCACACAGTAGTCGCAATGCAGGCAAAAATTGATCTCCTTTCCCTTCAGCGATATAAACTCTGTCTCGACGTCCCCCAGGGATGCGGCGAATTCCAGCGCCTCCCTCACGACAAAGGCCGTCGCGCCCTCCCGGGGGCTGCCCGATATTCCCAACAATTTCGTCGAATTCAAATGGTAGCTCCCTCTTCAAATGGCGGCTTTGTCCCTTCGTAGCAGTCATAGTGGTAGACGACGTTGTCGTCATCTATCACGACGTGGTCGCCCGTGTTGAACGTTTTGCCGCACGTGGGGCAAGCGTCGTTCGCCCACTCCTGCTGCCCTGCGCTGGCCTCATCTCTGCCGTACAATGAGCAAAGGCATCCCATCACAGCCTCCTGTCAACTGACGTTATAGGTGAAACTTGATTCTATCACGGGCATGGACCTCTGTCAAAGGATTCCTTCCCGAAAGCTCGCACGAGCAATCCAACAACCGTTTCGGCGCTTCTTGACAGCATCTCCGGCATTGCCGATCTGTGCAAGCGACCGCCGCGGTCGCCGCTTTCGGGAAGGTGTGCCCCCCTATAGGAAGAGCTCAGGGAGAGGAAGTGCTATTCTGATCTCCCTGAGCTCTTTTCTCGCAAAACGCGATAGTCGGTGGCGAAGCTAGCCATCACGCTCCGCCAGCGGTGAGCGACCGATCACTCCCGGCAGCCTAGACCGTCACGGCCCACTCGCAGTAGCCCTGCTTGCCCGCTCCAAAGCCCTTCACGAACGGCACGTTGCGCTTGATCAGCGTGGTGCTGGCGCAGTGCTTGCAGCCCCGGACGGGCGCACCCGGCGTCTTGGGATCGAGCGCGATGATGTTCGTCATCAACGTGGCCGTGGTGCACTCGGGGGTCAGGTAGCAGGGGAAGTCGGCCAGGCTCATCAGCGCCGCGAAGCGCTGGGTGATGGCGCAGGCCGGGTAGGTGTAGCGCTGCGGGTTCATGATGACCTCGTGGTTGTCGATGGGGCTGAAGTCGACCTTGATGCCCTTGATCTTGGCGCCAGCGCCGATCGGCTTGATGTCGAGGATCTGCTCGCCCCGGAGCAGCACGTCCATAAAGTCGACGTTGTGCAGTTCGTCCGCCTCGCCGCGCTTGGGGTTCATGGCCGCATAGTTGTAGAAGCGCTTGACCAGCAGGTCGATGACCATGGGCACGGTGAAGCTGTCCAGCCACAGGATGTAGGCCGTCGCGCAGGCCGGTGCGCCAGTGGCCACCGCCAGCACGTCGTACCCGCTCTTGTACGCGTTCTCCGCCAGCCCGCGGCGCAGCGTGTTCTCAAAGACGTCCATCACGGCCTCATAGATGCCAAAGACCATGTCGTCCTTGAACATGTTGTAGGCGGACTGGGCGATGTGGTGGCCGACGTCACCGACGCAGTAGGCCGGCACAGCCGTGATGTTGGCCATGTGCACGCCCGCCTTCATCGCCGCCACGATAAAGGGCTTCATCCTGTTCTTGTACTGCGCCATGTACTTGCGCACGTCGAAGGAGCTGTGAGGCCCGTGCCCGCCCAGGTTGTGGGTGTCCATCAGGTGGGCCTGCGCCGCAATCGGCTCGCGATAGACCATCTGTAGGATATCGACCTCGGCCTGCTCCGCCTCGGCCGCCGTCTTCCCGTCCTCCAGCGCGGCGCGGAAAGCCCCACCCAGGCCGTACGAGGTGTTCATGCCCCAGGACTTGGAGGCCAGGATGGTCTTCTTGTGATCGGCGGGGATGTCCATCTCCCGCAGGATGCGGTTGGCCACGTTGGACACCGAGCCGACGGACATGGCAAAGTCCACCACGCAGGTCGGGCCGTACATGCCGCCGTAGCGCCGCACCGCCTCGCGGCCGATGAGGGCCTTGTTCTTGCCGATGGCGTCGATGAACTTCCACATCGAATCCTTGAACTTGGGGTCCTCGTCGTACATGATCTCCAGGATCGGCGGCGTCTGGTAGTGCTCGATGAACGGATCGTCCTCCGGGCGGATGGTGTCCGTCAGCCCCTTCAGGATGTCATAGTGGGCGTTCACCGATTGCACGTGGAGGTCGATCACCTCTTTCGACTGCCCGTCGCCCGGCTTCATCTTGTTGACGGCGTCCACGTAGGGCTTGGCGTCGGGAATCTTAAAGGTCCCACCCCGCTTCTGCTTGATCACGCCAAAGACCGCCTTGGTTGCGCCAACGGCCTCGTTGATCATCTTCTCGTACACTGCCATTTTGTTTCCCTCCCTAGAAGTTAGTGGAATGTAATCTGCTTCGGTCACTGGACTATGGACAGGTAACTCTACGGCGCGGTTTTTATTCTATCGATATCTCACCTCCCTTCCTGCACGGACATCGTCAACGCTGGTCGGAGGGTGTCCGGTATTCCGGGTCACCCGCTGGCCACACCAGCGCGGACGACGTGCGCAGCAATCGCTGCGCTGGACTCCTGATACGATCAACCTGGAGGATGCGCATAGGCGAGCGATGTATCCCATCGCTGAGACTAGACACTTTGTGAGAATCGTTTCGACCTGAAATTGCCCTGCTCAACGAAGGAGTCTGCAGTGTAAGGGGCCCCGCCACGTCAGAGGTTGAGGAGCGTACGTGATCGCCTCTGGGCAGGCAACACTCAACCTGCCTGCCTTACCCGAGGATACACATAACGTGCAAAAAGCCGACCTGCCAGTACTTCGACGGCTCGGCTGCAACAAGGCGGATCGTACAACAGCCTCGCGGTCCCATCCGGGGGGTAGTCGAGTTGGGTTACTCTCTTATTGTATTATACAAGAGATACAGGCGCTTGTCAAGTGATTTGTGAGAGTGGGCTTCCGCAATAAGTCGATCCAGTGTGGCAATCCATAGATATGGCGTTTTGTCGCCGCGTATCCCATATATATGGGGGATAAGAACTTCTGACTTTTCGGAAAACTCGCTCAACCCTTGGGTTGAGTTTTTGTCACCGAATACCTGGGAGGCTGAATTGGATCAGCCCCCACATCTGGAGGTTAGCTCACGGGACTTATTGCGGAAGCCCGAGAGTTTTGGGAGGGTCAGATCGTGGTCTCCTTACACGAGGCCCATCCATCCTGCGATCACGCCTCCCACCCCCGCCATGTTCAGCGCGATTGGGAGCAGCAGGACGCCCATGCAGTTCACCCGGCGGGAGCCCCAGAGGACCGGGATGAGGCCGATGCCGGTGGCGACGGCGCAGATGAGCAGGCCACCCCAGCCTGTCATCGCGACCACGATGGTGAGCAGCACGCCCAGCGTGCCCAGGCTGATCCAGCGGTAGTGCACCTTCCCGACCAGTTTGATCGCCACGCGCGCCATCACCAGGAGCAGGAAAAACGAGACGACGCCGCTGAGGATCATCGCTGCCACCGCCTGGTAGTAGGTCCGCGGCGCGTGCGACGACCACAGGCTGCTCAACATCCACGCCATCCCGCCCCGGGTCAGATGCAGCCCTGGCACGAAGAAGAACAGCAAACTCCCCACGTAGTATATCACCTTGGACGCTCCCTGTGAGACGATAAACAGCCGGTCGTCCCGCTGCGCGGTGGCGTGTCCGGCGATAAAGCCGCCGATGCCGCCGGTCACGACCGGGAAGAAGGCGGCGAACAGCCCGCCCATCGCGCCCGCCAGTGTCCCGCGCAGAAACAGCCACGGTGTGACGTCCACCGTCCTGGCGATGTGCTGCTCTGGTATCTCGACCCGCGAGAGGATGTTCTTCAAGATCCAGGGCACGGCGAAGAGGCCGGCGAAGGCCGGGAGCAGGTTCTGAAAGGCGACCGTCACCGGCACCAGGCTGCGGTAGAGCAGGATGAAACCCAGGAGACCTGCGAGCAGGAAGGTGACGAGCCCGGCCGTCAGGCTCTTCCACCCGTCCCACCAACGGCGCCAGCCCGCCGGCGCGCGGTCCGACCCCTTGGGCCACTCGGATATGAGCATGTAGGCGATCACGGCCCACAGGATCCAGTGCAGGTGGGGCTGGAGGATGGCCCGCAGCGCCGGGAGGAGGGACGAGGCGAACGGTGTCAGCAGTGCCAGGACTGCGATGCCGCCCAGTCCTCCGACGCCGGTCAGCACCACCGCCTCGTAACCGCGCCGTTGGAGGAGGTACTTTTGCCCGGGAAGCACCACAAAGACGGTCGAATCGTCCGGCGCGGCCAGGAAGATGCTCGGTATCGAGTTCAGCATCGCGTAGCCCGCCGTCATGCCCAGAAAGAACATCCCCGTGAGTTCCGGCGGCGCGACCTCACCGAGCCGATCCGTAGCCAGCACGATCAGCCCCGCGAACGCATAGATGTGCAGCGCCGGTACCAGCGACAGCACCGCCGCAACCAGCGCACCCATCACCGCAACCAGCAACGCTACTCCCATACTCCCGCCTCCCCATACCCCCATTTACATACGATCCTACTGTGTCTCTCCCCCCGTCCCCCCGTCCCCTTGTCCCCTCAGCAATTCCCGTTTTCGCATTATCGTCACGTGGTATAGCTTTGTAGTGGCGACTTCAGTCGCTGGTTACGCAGAAAGAACGACTGAAGTCGTTACTACGAACTCCATAACGGGAATTGCTGTTGTCCCCTGGTATTATAGATTTCGCAGGTGGTTGACACCACCATCAATACAGGTAGAGTATCTCCGCCCCGTCATATGGAGAGGTCGGAGCCCGTTGACAAAGACGGGAGACGCACAGAGTTGTTGTCCCGTTCCTGCCTCTCCGACAGGGACACTCACATTCAGGAGGTGCCAGTCATGAGCCGGAAGAAGCGTACTCACCTGCGGGGTGAGCGAGGACAAGCGTTTGCCGACAAGATTCGTGGGATCCCATTGGATCAGATTCTGTGCGTCTCCCTGGACATCCACAAGTACTTCCACGTGGTGATCATCCACAATGCGCTGGGAGAGATCATGACGCCTATGTTCGAGATTGACATCTTTCGGACCGGGTTTGAGCGACTGTGTCAAGCCGTCGATGAGGCCATCGTTCGGACAAAGGCCCAGGTGGTCTTGACCGGTATGGAGCCGAGCGGTCAATACTTCGAGAACTTGGCTCGGCACCTGCACGATCGACCTCAACCCGTGACGTTGGTCAATAGTCTGGCCGTGAAGAAGAATCGAGATCAGCAGATGATGCAGTTCGAGAAGGATGATGAGATTGACACGGCATCCATCGGCGACCTGTTGCGGCGAGGAGAAGGCTCCCCCTTCAATCCACCAACTGGTGTCTACCTGCAGCTCCAGCACCTGGATCGGATGCGCATCAGCAAGGTCAAAATGCGCACATCGTTGCAGAACCAGATCATCGGTCACCTGGATCGGATCTTCCCAGGGCTGATCATCATCGGTGACGAAGCTAAAGAGCGCTACGAGCCCTTGTTCGCCACCGACTTCTGGGAGTGCCAGACTATGCAGCACTTGATTCGCGTGTGTCCCAATCCCCACAAGCTGGCTGCTATGTCTCCTCATGACTTGATAGAGGCTTTCCACGCTCACAACTATGCGATGGGCCCTGTCAGAGCGACCAAGATCATCGCCTACGCCAAGAAGGTGTTGCTGCCGGACCCCGAATTGGTGGCCATCCGCTGCCAACTCTTGCCCCACGATGTGGCGCTGCTGGAAGATGTCCAGCACCACATTGTCCAACTGGAAAACAGGTTGCGCACGCTGTTGGCCCAAACCCCTTACCCGGTGTGGACCAAGCTCAAAGGACTCAGCGATATCCAGGTCGCCAGCTTGGCGGCTGCTATCGGCGATCCAGACAACTACAAATACGCCGCCCAGGTCTTCCGCCGCAGTGGCCTGGTCCCGGGACGCAACGACTCGGGCACCCGCCAGCGCAAAGGCAAGGGCAAGAAGGTCGTCAAGGTTGGCGACGTCTACCTCCGCCGTGCCTTGATGAATGCGCTGGCCACCTTGATCCTGCACCAGCCTGTCTTGCGTGACTACTGCAACAAGCTCAAAGTCTCTAAGCCCGCAGGCGTCGCCCGTGTCGCCACCGCCCGCCGCACCATGGGTATCTTGTGGGCTGTACTGCGTGATCAACACTCCGAGACCCTGATTCTCAAGAAGGGGGTCAACATGTAGACGACTTTCTTTGTTTTCGCGTCGCGGGTCAATCCCCGCTCGTGTGACTCTGGCCACTGAACCGTTGCCAGGAGCAACGCGCCAGGCGGACCGGGGGCCGGCCGTTTGTCCCCTTGAGGCTAACCAGACCCTCGCCCACAAGCTTGAGCCGCCCCCGGCCCGTGGCGCTGAAACCCTGGATAACGTAAGGTGAGCCCCTGCCGCCGGCACGCTCGAATACCAGGATAGGGATAACAGTGCCCGCCGCTGCCATGCGGCCGCTGGCAAGTTGCACTTGCTTCTGTTCTGATGCTCAGTGTCGCCCGTTCGGTACATACCTTGACCTGTGGCTCGAAAATGCGATTCTTTCCGAGTTATGCTCACACGCCTACTCGCCGCTCAACAGAAAAGGACTTGACAAAATGATAGTAAGCTTGTCCCCCCGTCACCTTGTCACCTTGTCCTCCTGTCTCCTTGTCCTCCTGTCTCCTTGTCCCCCTGTCTCCTTGTCTCCCCGTCTCCTTGTCCCCCTGTCCCCCCGTCCCCCCGTCCCCTTGTCTCCCCGTCCCCCTGTCACCTTGTCCCCCTCACCCCATCCGCCTCCGGGATAATCTCCAGCTCCCCCTCGTACTCGTCGATCCGCCCCACCACCTCGACCTGTGCACCGGGCACGAGTAGGTCAGGATCCGGGATACCGTCGTAGACCTCTTGCCACAGGAGCAAAACGATCGTGCCGCTCCCGTCGTCCAGCGGGAACTTGACCCCCTTCGAGAACGTCACCATCTCGCCCAGCGTGCCCGAAAGCGTGAGCGTCCGTCCCACGTCCGCCGGGGTGACGTCTCCAATGGCCGTCTCTTCCAGTTCGGCTGGCTGTGGTGCTGTGCCTGGGCTGAGCACCGTGATCTTGCCCGCGTCCAGGTGGGTCAGCTCCAGTTCCCCCTGGTACTCGGCGACCTCGCCCGTCGCGATGACCTGCGCGCCTGCCCCCAGCCCGTCCGGCGTGCGCTCGTACTCGTCGCTCCAGAAGAGCAGGGTGATCCGGCCCGTGCCATCATCGAGCGTGAACTTGACGCCCGCCGAGAAGGGGTCGGGTGGGCCGAGCGTGCCGCGCAGCGTCACCCGGCGGCCCACGTCGGCGGCCGTCAGTTCGCCGACGGGCATGGGGTTGGGTGAGGTGGCAGGGGCGAGCACCTGCACGTCCTCGGCCGTCAGTTCGCCGACGGGCGTGGGGTTGGGTGAGGTGACAGGGGCGAGCACCTGCACGTCCTCGGCCAGCTCGGGTATCAGTTCCAGTTGCCCCCGGTACTCGGAGACCTCCCCCTGCACCTGGACCTGCGCCCCGATCTCGAGCCCATCGTGCATCCCGTCGTAGACCGACTGCCACAGGAGCACGACGATCGCGCCCGTGGTGTCGTCCAGCGTGACCTTGAGGCCGGCGGAGAACGGGTCCACGCCGGCGACGGTGCCGCGCACGACGGCCAACCTGCCCACTTCCGCTGAGGTCAGTTCGCCGATCCGCCTTTCGACGGCGATGGGCACCGGTTGGCTGAGCGGCACGATGTCGGCGACGGAGGCGGGGACGAGCTGCGGCGTGTCGCGGTAGAGCGAGACGGCTGCCACGACCTCGACGGGTTGGCCCTGGGATGGGGTCGGGGAGGTGCCGTCGCTGAGGGCGACGAGATCCGCGCTCACCGCGACGGGGATGGAGCCGCTCCCATCGCGGACCGTGATCAGCGTCAGTCCCTCGTAGGGCTCTTGGACGCTCCGCACCTGGCCGCGCACTCGCACGCGCAGGTACTCGTCCTCCGGCCCGATCGTCCCGATGGCGCGATCTACCGGCTCGGCGCGGGTGATCTGCAGTTGCTCGGGGACGTCGATCGTCAGCGACAGGAAATCCTCGCGCACGCGCAGCGTGCCGGCCACCTCGACCAGGTCGCCCGGCGCGGGCACGCGGTTCCCCTCGATGATCTGCCGCGTCTCCGCCCGGTAGGCCGAGACGCGCATCTCCCCCGTGTCATCCTCGATCCAAAAGCTCAGGGTTTCATTTTCGGCGTCGTAGGAGGGAGCGCGGGTGCAGTGGCCCTGGAGGCGCACGTAGGCCATGTTCATCGTCGCGCCAGCCTGCCCGATCTGCACCAGTGGCACCTCGGCGCGGGTGGCGGCGAACCAGAGGATGGCGAGGCCAACGGTGGCCAGCAGGATGGCGGTGATCTTGACGATCCCGAGGGAGATTCGCCCGGAGAGGCGGGCACCGCAGTAAGGGCAGGCCGGGTACGGCCCGACGTACCGTCCGCAACTGGGGCAGTGGCTCATCGTGGACCTCCTTGCGCAGTTGGCGGTGAGCGAGTGGCTGGGGTATAATGTACTCCAATTTGGCGGGTTTGTCCAATCGTATGGGCTGGGTGTGTGTCTCACTCGTGAGGCAACGGCGGTGGGACTGCTATGGTTTGCACGGTGCCTGTCCTCCTGGTGGTGGATGGGCTTTTCTTTGAGGAAACGGGCTGATGAAGGCGTTCAAGTTCTTGTCTGGATATGCGAAGAGGTACATCGGTCATCTGGTCGTGGCGGTCGTGAGCATGATCCTTCTGGTCGGCGTGCAGTTGTTGATTCCCTGGATCATTCGGGCGATGATCGCGGCTGTCCAGGGCCGGGTCGGCGGGCCGGTGCCTGCGGACCAGATCGTCCGATTGGCCCTGTTCGCGCTGGCGATCTACCTGGCGCGCGCGGGGCTTCAGTTTCTGCGCAGTTACCTGGCCCACGTGGCAGGGTGGGGCGTGGTCGCCGACGCCCGGCGGCACATCTATGAGCACCTGCAGCGCTTGTCGCTCCGCTTCTACGAGGACAAACAGACGGGCCAGTTGATGTCACGCGTGGTCAACGATTCAGACCTGTGCGAACGATTGATCGCGCACGCGGTCCCGGACGTGATGGTGAACGTGCTCACGCTGATCGGCGTCAGCGCGGTGCTGATCAGCATGAATTGGCAGCTCGCGTTGCTGAGCATGATCCCGATCCCGCTGATCGTGCTCGCCATGCGGGGATACTCCCGGTACGTGCGCCCCGCGTTTCGCCAGCGTCAAAGAGAGCTGGGCGAGCTAAACGCCACGCTCAACGATAACCTTTCGGGCATCCGCGAGATCAAGGCGTTCACCCGGGAGGAGACAGAGGCGACGCGCATCGGCGACCACATCGACAGGTATCGCGATTCGCTGCTCAACGCGTTGCGTCTGATGGCCATGTTCCACCCTTTCGTCGAGTTCGTCTCGGCGCTGGGCACGATCGTGATCATCTACTTTGGCGGGCAGTTGGCGTTGGGCCAGGTGTTGCCCATCGAGGACCTGGTGGCCTTTTTCCTCTACCTGGATATGTTCTACCAGCCCGTGCGCGCCCTGAGCGGCGCGTGGGAGAACGTCCAGGAGGCCGTAGCGGGCGCGGAGCGCGTGGCCGAGTTGATGGATGAGCAGCCGGCGGTGCGCGAACGGACCCGTGCCATCGAGCCGCCGGGCAGGGCGCAGGGCGCGATCTCTTTTCACGACGTGAGCTTTCGTTACGCCCAGGGGGACACGGTGCTGGAGCACATCCACCTCGATATTCCCGCGAACTCTGTCGTCGCACTGGTGGGGCCGACCGGCGTCGGCAAGACGACGCTGGTCGGTCTTGTCCCCCGCTTCTACGACGTGTGCGAGGGTTCGATCACGCTCGACGGCCACGACGTGCGCGATCTGACGCTCAGGAGTCTGCGGCAGCAGATCAGCATCGTGTTGCAGGACGTGTTCCTCTTCCACGGCACGGCGCGCGAAAACGTCCTCTTTGGTCGCCCCGGTGCTACCGAACGGGAGATGATCGAGGCCGCCATGGTCGCCAACGCGGACGAATTCATCACCAGGCTGCCCCACGGGTACGACACGATGATCGGCGAGCGTGGCGTCAAGTTGTCCGGTGGGCAGAAGCAGCGGTTGGCGATCGCCCGCGCGGTGCTCAAGGATGCGCCGATCCTGATCCTCGACGAGGCGACGTCCGCGGTCGATACCGAGACCGAGCTGCTGATCCAGCAGGCACTGGAGCGGCTGATGGTTGGGAGGACGACCATCAGCATCGCTCACCGCCTGTCCACGATTCGCAGCGCTGACGTCATCGTCGTTCTGGAGGGCAACCGGATCTCGGAAATGGGAACGCATGAGGGACTGATGGCCCGCGATGGCCTCTACAGGTACTTGAACGAGGTCCAGATACAGGCCGAACCCGATTGGGAGGCGGTCAGGGCCAGGCGAAGGCGTGCGGCGGCGTGTGCCCAATTAGCCGGTGCTGCGGCTCGAGGTTGCGCGTTGCCTCACGAATAAAGGTTACCGAAACGGATTCGTTGACTCACGGATAAATGTTACCGAACGGCATTCGTTGACTCACGAGTAAAGGTTACCAAGAATATCGAGATTGGCAAGCAGCCGAGA
>Ga0307378_10000165_pt1 | contig 123952 bp, 90 predicted proteins | sample UN1MG_FD_202238 | JGI IMG/M metagenome (GOLD analysis project Ga0307378, IMG submission 202238) | Soil microbial communities from Risofladan, Vaasa, Finland - UN-1 | ecosystem: Environmental > Terrestrial > Soil > Coastal area > Acid sulfate soil | place: Finland: Risofladan, Vaasa | collected...
AGATTATGTACCATCCGTATCATCCGGATCGCGTGCCGGAGGATATCGGCGCCGAATATATAGAGCTTTTCAACCGCGGGTCCGAGCCTGTCAGCCTTTCGGGCTGGCGGATCAGCAACGGCGTGGATTTTGCATTCCCCAATGTGACGCTTGGTGCCGGTGAGTATCTCGTTGTGGCCGCGGATGCCGATACCTTCAAAGCTCATTATCCATCGATAAGCAATGTTATTGGCGGCTGGGCAGGCTGGCTGAGCAACAGAGGCGAAGCGATTGAGATTCTTGACGATGCGGGCGTGCAGATCGACAGCGTCCGCTACGCCGACGAGGGAGACTGGGCCGTTCGCGAGCTTGGGCCGGAAGATTACACCCATCGCGGGTGGGTCTGGTCGAACCAGCACGATGGCAACGGCAGTTCACTGGAATTGATTAATGCCGGGATGCCGAACGAGTACGGCCGGAACTGGACTGCCAGCGAGGTTAATGGCGGAACGCCCGGCGCGGTTAACTCGGTAGCCAATGACGATATCGCACCGCTTATCCTCGAAGCAATACACTGGCCGATTATCCCCGGTTCCGACGAGGCAGTGACAATATCAGCCCGCATTTTGGATGAATCGGCTACCGGCATTACGGTAGTCTTACATTATCGCAGGGACGGCGAGGCCGGTTTCAGCTCGTTAACGATGCTTGACGACGGCCAACACGGTGACGGCGATGCGAGCGACGGCGTCTACGCGGCCGAAATACCTGCACAACCCGACGGCACAATCATGGAGTTCTATCTCGAAGCAACCGATACCGGCGACAATTCCCGTACATGGCCCGCTCCCGGCATGGTTGACGGAACGCCTCAGCAGGTGACAAATGCTCTCTACCAGGTGAACGATTCGGCCGGCACGGACAAAGGATGGGTCCCCGGCAGCCAGCCGGTTTACTACCTGATAATGACTGAGCAAGAATTGACGGAGCTCGAAGACATTGGGGATAGAAGTTACAGCGGTAATCTTTTCGCCGCCGAGCCGATGAGCAACGCGCAGATGAACGCTACATTTGTGAGCGTAGACGGCGTGTACACGGACATCCGCTATAACGTCGGCGTTCGCAACCGGGGCAACCGCAAGCGGGCCGACCCGCCGATGTGCTATCACATCAATTTCCGGAGCGACCATTCGTGGAAGAACGTCACGGCACTGAACATAAACAGCAAATACCCGCACCTCGAGCTGATGGGCAGCGTAATCTTCCAGATGGCGGGCTTGCCGGCCGCGGACGTACGCATCATTCAGCTCCGGGTCAACGGGCAAAATCTCGCCGAAAGCGACTACAGCCGGACCTACGGCTCGTACTCCGCCCTGGAAGTATTCGACAGCGACTGGGCCAAAAATCATTTCCCGGACGACGATGCCGGCAACCTCTATCGCTGCACCTACTACGAAGACGGCTCTCACCCCCGGACTCTCGCCGACCTCGACTACAAAGAAAGCGCCGGCCAAACTCCGAATCCCAACGATTACCGAAACAACTATATTAAGAAAACAAACGAGGCGGAGGACGACTGGTCGGACCTGTTCAGCCTTATCGATAAACTCAACAACGATAATATTACGGATGACCGCTTTGTCGCCGAGGTCGGCCAGGTCGTCAATCTTGAGAAATGGATGCGATTTCTGGCCGTCGATGCGCTGGCGGGCAACCGGGAAGGCGGCCTTACCTCCGGGTCCGGCGACGACTACGCGATGTATCGCGGCGTAGAAGATCCGCGGTTCTGGTTGGTAGGACACGATCTCGACACTCTGCTCGGACAGGGCGACCATGACTACCAGCCTCAATGGGATATCTTTGTCTATGCGGGCGTGGACGGCCTTAAGCGGCTGCTTAGTCACCCGGACGTCATCCAGCTTTACTATAGCCAGTACAAGGACCTGGCCGAGACCGTCTTTGCGCCGGAGAATATTTTTCCGCTGGTCGACCGGCTGCTCGGCGACTGGGTGCCGAGTTCGGAGATTGAGGGACAGCGGGGAATCAAGCAGTTTGTAATCGACCGCACGAACAGTATCCTGTACGGAGGCTATCCGAACAGCGGCGACGAACCACAGATTCCGCAGCAGTTAACCATCAACAGCAACCTGCCCGTAGTCAACGGCTTCGGTCGCATTAGCATACCGGTCATCAATCTTGACGGCACCGCCGATGCAATCAGGACACGCTCGGTGCTTGTGAACGGGAGATTAGTCGCCGAATCCGACTTCTCACAGAAAAACGGCACATGGTCAATCCGGGGCGTATTCCTCAATCCCGGCATCAATCGAATTATCGTTCAGGCTTTCGACGGCCCCAACGGCACGGGCAATGAAGTCGACCGGGGATATATCGACATCTGGTACGACACAGGCTCGACCAGCGATTTTCCCAATAACAGCGGCGGCACCGGCTGGGTCCCTCCGCAAACGGAAAATATCACCCCCAACCTCATCGTTCGCGACAGTTATCTGCCCGGCATACCTGTCCTTGTGCGCGTGGAGCTTCTGAACGATGACGGCACAATAAATCGCAATCTCTGGGACGCCGAGGCGAGACTTTCGGTCGCCGACAATCCGAACATCAGACTGTCCACCGACCGTGTCACGATGTATAACGGCCTCGGCAGCGCGCTGGTCGGCTTTGACGGCACCGGCGATTTCACCCTGAACGTCGAGGTCAACGGTCTGAACACGAGCAAGGTCCTGGCCGACTGGAGCGGCGAACCGATTCAGGCGGTATCGGGAAATCTGGCCAGGTCACAAACATGGAGCGGCATTTACCATATCACCGGCGGTGACTTCACAATTTCCCGCGGGGCAATACTGACGCTCAATGCCGGGACACTCGTGCTCATCGACGGCGTGTCCTCCGGCAGCAACGGAACCGATATCGACGTGTCCGGATCCATCCAGTCGCTCGGCACGGCCGACTCGCCGGTGACTATTACCGCATTCACGCCCGGCAGAAACTTCGGCGAACTGCATCACGAGAATGCGGCACCATCGACTTTCCTCTACACGAACATTACACAGGCCGGACATTCACCGAGGGTTGGTCACTCGAATTCCGGCCCCGCCATTCGGGCCTCGGGTTCAACATTTGTCTTCGAATACTGCTCCCTGACCGACAACGCAGGCAAAATCGGCCATGTCACATCCGGCTGCGATCTGTCATTCCGGAATTGCCTCTTTGCCCGCTCTGTCATGGGGCCGGAAATATCCGGCACGGCACTGCTTTTCGAGAATAGTTGGATCACGGACATGCACGCCAACGACGACGCCGACGGCATCTACATCCACGGCCAGCAGGCCGGACAGCAGTGTACGCTGATCAACGGCGTGGCCGCGAACATTGACGACGACGGCATCGACACGCTCAGCTCCGACGTCACGATACAGGATTTCATCGTACGCGACTGCAAGGATAAAGGCGTCAGCATTTACGGGGGCGAAGTAAACATAAATTATTGCCTTATTGTCGAGAATAACAAGGCGCCCGAAGACCCGACAATCGCCACCATCGCGACCAAGACGTTCGAAGGCGCCACCGCCATCGTCAACATCGACCACACAACGATAGTAACCGACAAAGCACCGGGACACCGTGACGTCGGCATCCAGTCCCACAACAAGTACGGCGTCAACAGCGGGACTATTATTTACAACGTGACCAACTCGATAATCGACGCCACCGATCCGGTCGATGTCCAGAGTCCGTACATCGAATCCGATATCCACATCAGCTACTCCGACATTTTCGGCGAATCGTGGCCGGGCACCGGTAATCTCAACGCCTCCCCGATGTTCGTCGACCAGGCCAGTCACGACTACCGGCTTGCCGAAACGTCGCCGTGTATAAACGCGGGCGATCCCGACGCCGCTCCGGATCCGGATTTGACCGTAACCGACCAGGGTTACACATGGTTCGAGAGAGCACAGATCGACCTGCCGGAAGGCTCTCTCGGAGAAGACAACGTCTGGGCGCCGCAGGAAGGCCCTTATCTTGTCACCGGCGAGCTGACCGTGCCGCCGGGCGCCGTTTTGACCATACTGCCCGGCACAACCGTCTTTTTCGATCCGGATGCAAAGATGACTATCAAGGGCAGTCTTGTCGCCGAGGGCACAGAGTACGAACTGATCCGGTTCACGCGCAGACCCGAAGCGGGCGGCACATGGGGCGGCCTTCAGTTTCTCAACACAATGCAGGACAACAGAATTTCCCATGCGGTGATTGAGTACGGGCGAACGAATGACGGCATGGTCGGTCTCGAAAACTCCAATCTTCTGCTCGACCATGTTACGCTCGATAACACGACTCTTTACCGTATCATCTCCAGAGATTCGTCGCTGATTGTGCGCAATTCGGTCTTCACCGACACCTGTGCCGAGGGACAGACACCCACTGACAACCGCACCGAGCATATCTGGGGCAGCGGAATACCCGCCGGCGGTCAGTTTATAATCGAGAACAATGTCTTCGGAACCACTCCGGGCCACAACGATGCAATTGACTTCGACGGAAAGTCACGCCCCAACCCCATCCCGCAGATTATGAACAATATCTTCATGGGCGGCGGGGATGATGCGCTCGACCTCGAGTGCGACGCCCATATCGAAGGCAATCTCTTTATGAACTACATCAAGGACCAGCTTAATCGAGCCTCAGGCGAATCGAATGTAATTTCCGCCGGAGCCGCTAAACACTACGTAATGGTCCGCAATATCTTCTACAACGTCGATCACGCCGCCCAGGTTAAGAACGAGGCCTTTCTCACATTCGTAAACAACACGGTCTGCAACACATCCGGAGCAGGGATATATTTCGAGCTTGGCCTTCCGGGCCGGCGTCCCGGCCAGGGCGCATACCTTGACGGCAACATATTCTGGAATACCCCGCTGGCTCTCGAAGGCATTGACGAGACGACAGAACTGACCGTAAACAATTCGATTCTTCCGGCCCAGTGGCACTCTTACGGCGTTGGCAATATCGACGCCGACCCGGTTTTTGTCGATGCCGGGACGGACTTCCGCCTCAAAGCCGGTTCGCCCGCCATTGGAACAGGGCCGTGCGAGCTGGATATGGGAGCTTACGTGCCGGCCGGGGCTGCGATCTGCGGCGAGCCTGATGTGGTGACTTATCGAACGGATGCCACGCTTGTCGTCGGCGGGCCGGGCATTACGCATTACAAGTACAGCCTTAACAGCGAGCCATGGAGCGAGGAACTGCCGGTGGATACTCCCATTGTGTTGAATAACCTTTCCAATGGCCAGACCTATACCGTCTACGTCATCGGCAAGAACTCGGCCGGTATCTGGCAAAGCGAAGATGAGCCGACCGCCTCGCGCACATGGACCATAGACACATCTTATTCGAAGCTGGTAATCAACGAAGTGCTGGCGATTAACAGCCCGACCCCCGATCGAGGAATTATCTCACCCGACCTGATAGAGCTGTATTACGACGGCTCGGCCTCGCTGAGCCTGTCCGGCGTGAGCATCACGGACAACCCGGACGAGCCGGGGAAATTTGTCATGCCGGCAGGGACATCCATTAGGCCGGGCGAATACCTCGTACTCTACGCCGACTCCGATACGACCAGTTCCGGCATCCATTTGGGCTTCGCCCTTAACGGCGACGGAGAGGGTCTATATCTCTATAACGCCGACGGCCTGCTGCTCGATTCGGTCGAGTTCGGCCTGCAGTTGCCTGACCTTTCCATTGGCAGAATCGGAAACACCGCCTTATGGACCCTGACTGTGCCGACCTTTGGCCGGGCCAATATCGCTCATCCGCTCGGCGATCAGAAGGCGCTGCGAATAAACGAATGGCTCGCCGATGGTCTGGTGCTGTTCGATGATGACTTTGTTGAGCTGTATAATCCTCAGGCGTCTCCGGTTGATTTGACCGGCCTGTACCTGACCGACAATCCCGTCACCCAGCCTGATAAATATCCGCTCGGTCCGCTGAGCTTTATTGCCGGTGAGGGTTTCGCCGCGTTCAGGGCGGACAACAGTAATCAGCCCGGTCACGTGAATTTCAGGCTCTCGGCCGATACTGAAATGATCGGCCTGTTCGACGCCGGTCTCAACCAGATCGACAAGGTCCTCTACGGACCGCAGACCACCGATGTCTCCTACGGCCGGGCGCCTAATAGCGGCGATAACTTTGAGTTCTTCGAGCTGCCTACACCCGGTGCTTCTAATCCATCAAGCGGACCCGCCTCTATTACAGTTATCAATCTCGTACCCGAGAATACCGATAAGCGTGTGCTGGTTCCAACTGAAGATATCGGAGAAGCATGGAACACGGATATTAACTTTGACGATTCGGCATGGGAACTCAGCACCGGCAGTCCCGGCGGAGTCGGTTTTGAAAGGACTTCCGGTTATCAGGACATGATTAACATCGACCTGCAGCAACAAATGTACGGCACGAACGCCACATGCTATATCCGCATCCCATTCACCGTCGGAGCCGATGATTTAACAATGCTTACCGAGCTGACCTTAAAGGCGCGGTACGACGACGGCTTTGTCGCTTACTTGAACGGGCTTGAAGTGGCAAGACGTAATTTTAACGGCACACCGGCATGGAATTCCCGTTCGAGCTCCAGCAATTCGGATTCCGCCGCCGTAGTCTTCGAGGACATCGACATCTCCGAGTCCATCAGCGACCTCAAGATAGGCGACAACGTTCTTGCCATCCAGGGCATGAACACATCTACAACCAGTTCCGACCTGCTCATCAGTGCCGAGCTTAACGGGATCATTACGATGACAACCGATAATTTCCCGCTCGCCAACGCTATGGCGCTTCTGGACGGCCTGCGGGTGACAGAACTGATGTACCACGCATCGGCCGGCAGCAACTTCGACTACATCGAGCTGCAGAATATCGGTGATACAACTCTGAACCTGACCGGCGTTCGCTTGAGCGATGGAATTAACTTTACCTTTCCCGCGATGACTCTCGAAGCCGGCCGGTATGTTGTGGTGGTCAGCAATACGGCTTCATTCCGGTCGACCTACGGCACGGGCGTCAACGTGGCGGGCGAATATTCCGGCAACCTTAGCAACGGCGGCGAAAAGGTCGTTCTGAGCCTTCCATCGCCTCTGGACGCGGCGGTACTGCGATTCGAGTACAGCGATACGTGGTATCCGAAAACCGATGGCGACGGCAGCTCACTTGCGATCAATGACCCGCTCGCACATCCGGCAGGCTGGAGCGAACCGGTAAACTGGCACGCAACCACTCCCAGCCCCGGCGGGTAAAAAATAACAGACAAGACATTATGTCACCGGCGGGATATTAAGCCGGGCTTACTCGCCCGCCAGTCGATATTCATAGAGGTTGTTTCCAACTTCGCGAACGGCCCGGATTATCTCAGGGTACGGCTTGTCGCAAACGTCGATCAAACCAATCTGGTAGTTTTCGCCGTCACCGCGACCGGTCGTCGCCTGGTCCTTATACTGGAACCAGTGCGTGCCGACGATATAAGGATTCCGCAGCGCGCCCCGGACGTAACTTTCGTACTTGTCGGCGCGGTCCTGCTGGTTGGCCGTCTTCTTCAGGCCTGTGTGGAACATGCCGCGATCCAGCGCGCCGAAATGGAACTCACCGATTATGGTCGGCTTGTCGATTCCCTCCGGCAGGCGATGCTCGGCAACGCTGTATGTGTAACGGTTGTAGCCAACGATATCGCAGAACTTCGCCGCCGCCCGCGCGGCACGATCGTTGACCCAGGCGAACCGGCAGCCCATATAGAGCTGGTCCGGCGCGAATTTGTCGAGCTCATCGCGAATGGTGCCGAAGTAGGTCTCCGCCGTTTTCGTATAAAAGGCCGTCAGGTCGGCCCGGGCTTTCTCTTTATCAGGGGCCTGCCTGCTTTGCAATAGAGCATCCCATGTGGCGTAATCTGTCGCCCATGCGTTGTTCAGCTTGTCAATCGTCGTGTACTTAGCCTTCAAGTCGTCGAGAAACACCTTCTTGGCAGGCTGCTCCGCAGGCGAGATCAGCGTAGCTAAAGCCAGCGACACTTCGTCGCCCCAGGCCAGCTCGTTGTGCACGAAGTAGCCGATGCACCACGGGTCGCCGATGGCTCTGCCTTTTTCGGATTCTAATCGCTGCCGGAGCGCCTCACGAAAGCTCGGGTCAAAAACGTCGAAGAACTTGCCCCAGTAACCTTCCGAGCCTTCCAGCGTCCTGGCATTGTAGCTGATCGTACATACGTACGGCGTCTTTCGCATCAGGTAAATGTCACGGTCCGACCAGTTGGCGATGGTATTCATTCCCCAGCTTTTCAGCCTGCGGTGTGTTATCTCAGCAAAAGACGCGGCCCAGTCGTTGCCGTACTTGCGTAAGAAATTGGCCTGGCTGAAATCGTACGTCTTATAGGGCGAGTGGTCCTTGTAATAGCCGTGCGGAGCCCAGGAACCGCCACCATAGAACTGGCCAAACGGTGAGTCTGCTTCCGGCAGGTCACGGTAATAGTGCTCGCGGTCGGTAATCGGAGTTGAATTTCCGCTGCCGACGCAATCGGTGCCGTGCGACCAGAACAGCCTGCCTTCCGGATCGACCAACCACCACTTGCCCTCGTATTTCTCGACGCGGAACAAACCCGTGGCCTTCAACTGAGGCCCGGCGGTCCAGCCGCCGTATTTATTTCGGTCCGCCGGTCCGGGATGTGCAGAAAGGTCCTTTTGCTCTGTTTTACCATGCGCTTTCAATTCATCGACAGAATGCGTTTTACCCGGCCAGTCCCGGTGAACAAACTGGCCAAAATCGTCGATGAATGGAAAGAAGGTCCTGGTATCCAAAACTGTTACACTGCCGCCGGCGCGGATATTTCTGACCTCGAAAACATGGTCTACCTGAGGCCTTGCAACATAAAAAAGCATCTGGGTGACATTTGACGTATCGACCTTCCCGGCATGAACGGGATATCCCCTCATGCCGATAAGTTCCAGCGGCTCGGAGAGCTTCCAGGGCGCGGGAAACATTCGTACCGTCAGTGTCCCTTGCTCTCCGCCGGCAAGAGTGATACTCTCCGTCACGCAGTTTTTACTGCCGTCGGCGCCGGGATTATCGACACGGCAGCTAACAGTAACAGGTTCGTCCGCGATGTTCTTCACATCGATAGAGATATTCTCGTACCCGGACAGGTCCCATTTTCCCGCGGGGGCCTTCAAAGTAATTCCCGGCCACGGTTTCTCATGGCCTGTTTCGATGCGTAATCCTGCCGCTGCCCGCGTGGTCCTGGCGTCGCTGGTAACGACCGAGCCAATGTCGAAATCCCTGCCAAACTCGAAAAGGACCAGCAACTCAGCCTGCTCTGCGGCAAGAAGTCCGACCGGTTCCGTCAAAGAGCAGCCCAAAACAACCGCCAGAACAGCAAAAATAATTCTAATCTTATTCATCGGTTTATCCTTCCAATAACAGTACATGATACGCAAACTCTTTGCTCTGCGTCTCGAACTTTACGCGATCCGCCGGGCTGTCAAATTCGACGCTGCGGATATTTCGTCCGTCGGAATCCACGGCAGAGATTGATTTTACTCGCAGGCCGCCGGTATCGGACAGCTTGTCGATACGCATCTCAATCGTGAACGGGTCAATATCGAGCAGCGGCGTGACAACAATTAAGTTTTTCGTTCGTTGGCAGCGAAACGCGCCTTCAGTAACTACGGGGCCGAAATCAATCGGCACCTTTTTTTCATTCCATCGCCCGTCGGGCCGGATTTCACGCCGGCCGGCCCGGTTGAACGCCCTGGCGTTGAAATAGTCGCCCGATGGTCCGCGGGATTGTTCGACAATCACGCCATCGATCCTCTCGATGCCGGACTCAATCCGTCCGTTCCGTGCGAAGTATCCATACTGGGGCAACATCTTCCCGGCCACGCTCCAATCATCTGCGCCACGATTGACACAAACGCGTGCGCCCGATTTCCATGTGATGATCTGTTTATGGATGTCGCCACCAATAAATTCGACGCTTTCGATTTCATCGAGCGCGATGCTCCGGACAAAATCCTGCGCCAGCCAGTACTTCCGGACGGCGCCGCGACCGAACGCACCCCGGTCGATCATCAGGGCGTGGCCTTCGAGAATTTCGGCGCTGACGTAATCGTCGCTCTCGATGCCGTGCCCCCGACGCTCTCGTCCGCCCTGGTAGCGGCTGGAATAACCGACGCCGTGCAGGCTGAATTTATCGTGCAGTACCGCATCGAACCACGGCACACGCTCCCAGTCTTTGCAGGCCAGTTTGATACAGAAACTCTTGCCGGCGGGCGAAAGCTGCAGGTGCTGACAATCCGAGCCATCAAGGTAACCGGTCAGTTGATCGTGCCCCGCCTCGGATGTCATCGGCGCATTGTCACCCAGATAGTCACGTATCCAGGCGAAAGTCTCGCCCCAGCTCCTGCGGGTCTCAAGCATCGAGTGATAATTGCCCTGCTTGTCGTAGAAATCGAAGCACGGCAGCGATGTGAAAACGTCGATAAAATAGTGAGTCGGCCTGAGATTGGGCTTTATCAACTCCAGATTTCGTTTGACGAACGGCATAATCCTGTCCGGCCGCCAGCGGTAGCTCTGGGCGTCCCGGCCTTCGTTAATCCATGCTTTGATTGGCTCGCCCTGCTCGGTAAAGCAGATTTGGTCATAGCTGTAATCGGCCGCATCGGGATAGAAATCGATATAGTTATCATGCAGGCCCCACGGGATATCGCGCTCGCCGCAGACCTGCGCAATCCGCCTCATATCCTCGACCGTGCCGAGTTCGGGCAACGGCGGATAAATGTCGGGCAGGCGATAGTCATATCCCCACCGCTGCCAGACGTGCACCGTCAGCAGCGAATCGGTCAGGCCGTAAGCAATCATGCGCTTCATCGTCTCGGCGATCTCTGCATAGCGACCGCCCCAGATATCGAAAACAAATCGCCCCGCTTTCTGCTCGAATCCGCCGGCCCGATGCTTGTCGTACAAAGGACGATACCTGCGTGCACAGTCAAACGCACCTTTATCGCCCGGCACAAGAGTCATCGTCGCGTCGAGATGCGTGTGAAGCGAATAAATCTTCTGCTCGGGATTCACCTCCAGATAGTCCGGCGGATTATCGCAGGCGACCAGCAGCGACAGGCCGCCTTCGAAATCGAAGCCGACGTGGCTCGTTGAGAGGTTGTGCCCGCCGAAACCGGCTCTGAACGCTTCCGGCTCGATTATACAATATCCGTGTCCGTAGTACACCCGAGGTGCTCGCTGGTCCGCCGGGCCTGCCGCAAAGTCCGTGATCCGCTTCGGGCAATCGACCTTAATCCGCAGTCCGCCCTTCTCGGGCCAGATCCGCGTCACAAGCTCGACATCCTGCCCCTCGATTTGCAGAATCTGCCTGCCGGTAAGAACCTGATTTTCGTGCTGCCATGTCCCGGCCCCCCTGCCAAGCGTAGATGTTTCCCTGCCGAGGACCGTGAGTTTGAGGCCGTCGAATACGACGCATTTCTCCTCGCTGCCGATAGCGATGACCGCGTCTGCCGGCCCCTGTCCGGACGGGATGACCGCCGCACGGTACTTCCCATCGAGATCAAAAAGAAAGCCCCTGCCGTTTCCCGTCTTTACCAGCGTCCTCGCCGACTGGCGCAAAGCTTCTCTTTCGGTCTCCGGCATTGACTCGGGCAGTTCACCTGCGACGACTATCGGCTCGCCCCAATAGGACGAATCACAGGTCGTATTGCGTTTGGGCCCCGGGTGACTTTCCAGCCGCAGCAGTATCCGCTTTCCGGCAAATTTGCTTAAATCCACTTCCGCATCCAGCCATTTTTTGCTGTCGGTGTGACGCTCGAAGAGTTTCTCGCTATCGGCCCAGACACGGAACGTCACGCCGTCGCTGGCAGGTTCGGTGGCTGAGTTATCACGAATGGCGTTGGCGAAAACCAGCTTTATCTGAGCCACGCTCGGCAGTTGCAGCGAAAACCCGGCAAAGATTGTTCCGCCGCCCGGCTTCCAGGGCGGATGCATCACAATTGCATGTTTTGTCGCGCCGCGAGATATCGGCCCGTAAGAAAGGTTGGCGGACGATTCCGTCGAGGATCCCTGCCAGCCGACCGGCATATAGACTAAAGGCTTGTCGTAATAGCTCCATGCCGCCCGCTGTGTCCGAAGCAGCCAGAGAGGCAAAGCCCCGTTATCCGGGACCACATTTACCGGGATCTCAGGCGGCTGTCCGGAAGAAGTCACCACCTTTTCGAAATTTGATTTGAATATCTGAACGGCGTGAGCTGTAACAGTTCGTCCCTCATGCTGAAAATCGGCATAAACATGAACCGGATACAATGCCGAACACGCACCATATCCGGCCGCAACCTGAAATACGGCGTTCACCTGCCCGCCGGGGGCTATCACAAGATTTCTCTCCGTCCGGCCAACGGCGTACCATTCGTCCACCAAACCGGCCATCCGCAGGTTTATGCGTATTTCTGTATCGGCGCTGCTGGCCAGAGTAACCGTTACCTGCTGCGGCTTTTCGTATTCGGTCACATCGGCAATGTCACCGATCGTCACTTTCAGCGGGCCCTGCGTCACAACATGCCCGTTGAACGCGAACGCCCTGACGCTCAGCAGGATGAGCGTAATAAAAAGCCAGAATTTGCGAACTGCCATTTGAGCTCCTTTATCGTGTCAAAAGGTACCACATTGTCCCGTATTGCGGCGAGAGTCGCAGCAGACCTTTTCCAGACCGGTCGGTAGCCGGCACATTGCCGCTCGGCATTCCATCGGGACCGAGCGCCTGGCATTTCCAGTTTCCATCCGGCAAAACCAGGACTCCTTCCACAGCCTCTATCTGAACGGGCGACTGGCCCCAGTTCCGACCGACCGTTTGACGGTCATCGGAGAATATCATGCCGGTATTCTCACACCGGCCGCAGGCGGTGACCAGTATCTTTCGGCTGTCATTTACGGCCGCGTCGTCCAGGGCCGTGACGGTCATTGCGACAAAGCCCGGTGATGTCACGATGATTCGACCTTCGGTCGACGCCTCAAACCGGCCCGCGTGGCCGGCAAAAGCCCAGGCGGACGATCCCCACGCGGCGTAGAATCCGCGGCCCCGTTCGACAAACCAGTCCAACACGGGATCCGAACCATCCGGGTCTTTCGAAGCACTCCGGCCGGCAAAAGCCGAAACATACCGTGTTTTGAGCATTTCGTAGCGGGTAATCTTAGCTCGCTCGGCAAGAACGTCGAACATGCCACTACCATGTTTGAGATGCAGATCCGCCAGCGATGAAAGCATTTCCCCGGGTCCGGTCAACGGAATCAGCGATATGCCGCTCAACGGCTGAATTCCGCCTTGGCGAAAGATGGCCGTCCCGGCCCGCATGAAGCCCCACTTGGCGGGGTTCGTGTCGATATCGAAATAGCTGTACAAGTGCTCACGATTCCATTCGTCCGAGCTGTGACTATACGTGTACAGCCATATCCCGTCCCAATCCTGGGCGGCGGCAAAGGAAGCGATCAAAGGAACACACTCGGCCTGCGAGTCAAGGGGGGCGGGATGATTGTATTCGCTTAGCGTGAACGGTTTGTTAGCCAGACGCGCAGCGGCAAGATTGAATACGGTAGCGTCGTCGGGATAATCCGTCATGGGCTTCTGGTCGACAAGCCAGTTGCCGGCATCCCAGGGCTGGCCGGGAAAACGCGGATGCTGCCAGTACGCGTGAGTGTCGATGAAGTCCATGTCACTCTGGGTATAAAGTCCCAGCGGCCCGAAGACAATCGTGCCGGTGACAAGTGCCCCGGAGCCGAGATCGCTTTTGATGAAGTCGCGCATGCCATCGAAATAACTCTTTTCCGTCTCGGCGAGAAAAAGCATCCGGTCGGTCGCCCGCTGAGAGCTTTCGTTGTCGGCGAACAGCGAGACGCTGCCGGCATCGAGGTCTTCACCTTCGGCCAGGCCCATACTGCCGCCCGGACGGAGCTGTACATTCGCAAGATACACCGGGGCGGTGCTTCCGCTGAAAGCAAAGTTCACACGCGCATTATTTTCATCCGCTCCGGCCACAAAACCGAAGCTGAACGTCTGCCATTGGTTCGTCAGCCCGGCCTGCTTTGACAGTCCGAGATTTCCCCACGGGCTTGCCGCCTGGCCGACATTGCAGCCCAATTCTCTCGGCCGGTCGCTTGCAGCCTCGAAAATCACCGTATAGTACTGCCCCGCCGCGAGGGAAAGTTCGCCCTGATTTAACTGCAGGTGCCACTGCGTGTCATCGGCCTTTGCGATCTCGATAAACAGCGCATCTTTCGAGCGGTATTGACCCCGTGACAGTGAAGCCAGGCAGCCCTCATGCTGCTCCAGGCGCCAGTCCTGAGGGACAGAACCGGCCGGTCCCGTCATCTGCAAATCGCCGTTGCTCAGAAGGTCCTCTCCGAGCTGTTGGGCGCCCTCGGCCCATGACTCGCGCAGCTTCTCGTTCGAGCCATAGCGATTTACGAGCCAGGCGTTAAATTGCTTCTGAAGAATATCCGCATAGTACGGCCCAAGCGTTCGCAGCGTTTCATCGCCTGACCACATGAAGAAACTGTTCTCGTTTGTTATCTCGAAAATCGCCACCGCCGGATCGTCGGCGTAACGAACCCCGCGATAGGGATTAACATGGCTCAGCATTTGACGGGCATAGTTCTTCTGAGCATCGATAAGCTCCGGCGTGAAAATATTGGAAATCTTGTCATAATCACGGTTCGTCTCGGGCAATCCAATGTATTCGCTGTGCGCCCGGCCGACGTGCAGGTTGAGATTGACGCATATGCCGTGAAGGGCAAGTTGATTTATAAAAAAGTCCAGCCTGTCGAGCGCCTCGGGAGCGATGTCTTTGCCGTCGGCGGCGTTCCAGATGCCTCGCGGCCACCGGGACGTATCAAGATGATGACATCGGACGGTGTTGACACCGGCCGCAGCCAACCGGGCGGCGACAAATGGGGCATCCTCATGCGTGGGCAGATTCGCCCCGAAGGAAAGATTCACGCCCCAGAGGCGAACCCGCTTTCCGGCACGATAGAAGTGTCCGCTATCGGCCAGCAGGCGGTCGCCGTCGGTCAGGATCGGCTCATAAGAAGTTACAGCAATCGGCGAGTTGGCGTCGGGCCTGGCGGGAATCACAAAAGGCACAAAGTCCGCCGCTGCCCTGCTGCAGGCAAAAGTACTAATTAAAAGTGCAAAAATAAAAAATTGCTCTGCGTACTTTTTCCTTATGCTTCCATGAACGTTGTTAAAATATCCCATGAGTATCATAGTTATCTCCCGTTCGAATATTATATAGTTTGTTAAGTACTAAGCCCTAATGCCATTTAGATTAAATTAGTATAGCTTTTGTAATTCTGTCATTCCGGCCTTGAGCCGGAATCCACAAACAGAGCAATGGATTCCCGCTTTCGCGGGAATGACAAAATGTGACATTTAATTTTAGAAACGGCACTAACTGGAAATGATATAATCTTCTCTCCATACTATCAATTGAAAAACAGCACCAAAAGCAGGCGATATAATCATATTGTTTATTAGAATTTCTAACGGAGCTTGCAAAAAGGCTCGCCGGGTAATATCATTGCCCGTGAGTGAATTGTCAGTTAATAATAGAGTAAATAGCTAAATGTAGCTGGGAGCTTCGTAGGGTGGGCTTTAGCCCACCGATTCAATGATGGTGGGGCTAGCCCCCACCCTACGATTCTGTGAGGACTTATCAATTATGAATATGAAGATAAATTTGGTTATATTTTTGACGGCTGTTCTTATATCGGCCGGCTCAATTCCAACATTCGCTCGGGCAAACGAGGCCTCGCAACGCAGAGCAAGAGGACCAAACGTACCTGAGGCAGCGCGCATCCTCCGCGACCTCGCATATATTCCTGATGGCCACGAACGGCAGAAACTCGACCTGTACCTGCCCGGGCAAAACGAGGGCGGCGGTCCTCTGCCGCTGATTGTCTGGGTTCACGGCGGCGCATGGCGAGCCGGGAGCAAGGAAAACTGCCGCTCCGCCCGATTCCTGAGGCAAGGCTACGCCGCGGCAAGCATTAACTATCGACTCAGCCGGCACGCCATCTTCCCGGCACAGATCGAAGACTGCAAGGCCGCCATCCGCTTTCTCCGCGCCAACGCAGGCAAGTACAACATCGACCCGGATAGAATCGGCGTATGGGGCTCATCCGCCGGCGGTCACTTAGTCGCCCTTCTCGGCACCGCGGGCGATATAAAGGAATTCGACAAAGGACCGAACCTGCATGTTTCCAGCCGCGTCCAGGCGGTATGTGACTACTTCGGCCCCACCGACCTGACGAAAATGAGTGATTTCGAGAGCACAATGGACCATGATGCACCCGATTCACCTGAGTCGCAGCTTGTCGGCGGACCGGTACAGGAAAATAAGGAAGCCTGCAGGCGTGCCAATCCCATTACGTATGTCGGTAAAGACGATCCGCCTTTTCTAATCTGTCACGGCGACAAGGACATGCTTGTCCCTCACAACCAAAGCGTTCTTCTCAACACCGCTTTGAAAAAGGCGGGTGTGAACGTGAAATTTCATACCGTCAAAGGCGGCGGACATGGCTTCAGGAACCCGGAGGCCGAACGGATGGTACAGGAATTCTTCGACAAGCACCTCAGGGAACCTGAACAAAAACCATCGAAATGAAAATGTTTGAGTCGCAGAAAATCTTGTATATGATAACGAAACCTATACAGCACGGAACTAATCAATCAATTAACGGAGATTGCTATGGCGCATAAATTCATCAACCAGATCGAACCGGGACAGACAATAGACGATATTTACATAGCCAAAGATCCGATTCTGCGAAGCACCACGCGGGGCGACTTGTATATAGCGATGTTCCTTTCGGACCGCACCGGACAATTGAACGGGCGGATGTGGCAGGCGACCGAAACAATTTACATGTCGCTGCCTAAGCCCGGCTTTGTCCACATAAATGGCCGAAGCGAGCTTTATCAGAATAATCTGCAAATAATCATAAATAATGTCGCCGTCGTCGATCCGGGCAAGGTCGATATTGACGATTTTCTTCCGAGAACGAAAAAAGATACAAAGCAGATGTTCGAAGAAGTCAAAGAGACCGTCGGCCGGATAGAAAATTCGCAACTGAAGGCCCTGGTCGGAGAGTTCCTGGCGGATACCGGGTTGATGGAGAAATTCTGCAACGCCCCGGCCGCAATGAAAATGCATCATGATTATATCGGCGGACTTTTGGAGCATACCCACAATATGCTGCGGGTAGCCGTTGCGATATTGCCGTTGTATCCGGATGTGCAGCCCGATTTGGTTTTGGCCGGGATTTTTCTACACGACATCGGAAAAACCGAAGAGCTTGCATACGATATGGCCTTTTCGTACACCGATTCGGGCCAGTTGATAGGGCATATTTCCAAGAGCCTCCTTATGATTAATCAGAAGGCCGATTCTTTGAGGTCCGGGGGCACGCAAATCGACCAGGCGGTTTTGGACGCTCTGGGACATATTATCCTCTCGCATCACGGATCATACGAATTCGGCTCGCCGAAGCTGCCGGCGACGGCGGAGGCCTTTATGGTCTGTTATATTGACGATCTGGACGCGAAGATAAACCAGGTGACATCAGCGATTGACAACGAAGTCGGCGATACAAACTGGACCGCATGGCAAAATTCTCTGCAAACCCGGCTTTACCGCAAGCAACTCGAATAGGCTTCTTTAAAATAATAGCGGTGAAAAGTAAATGCAATTCACCGCTGGGAAAATAAAATCCCCCCATATACAGAATATATCGATCATAATAAGACGATTTCGCCAGATAAATGTGCGCAGAGTGACAACAGTATGTCACAGCAAGTGAAAAAATCTGCAATTTGTGCGGTTTATGTTCAGATACTCTGTAGAGGATTTCGCTTCAGGACGATGCCGGAAAAACGCCATATCTTCTCGAATTGCTCGTACGGCATGAGCCGGGTCCCCGTAACCGGGTCGGCGACAGTCACCGCATCGTCCGAGACGTCAAGCACGGCAAGACAGTGGTCCATCATGAACGCCTCCCTTACCAGGGCCAGCGTAATGCCTGCATTTTTGAGCTGGGCGATCGAGTCGAAGCGCCGGTACCGGCAGCTCAGGCCCTCGGCACTGTAGCGATCCTGCAAAGCCGAGGAAAGACAGGCCGGGAGCGTGCCTATGACCGGGCTTGAATAAGAAAGTACGGCCAGCTCCCCCTCTTCGGCACTCAGGCCCAATTTCCCTAAAGCCGTTACCGCCGCCGCCGGGCCGCATGTATAATCCGTCGTCTGACGGCAGATGCCGTTTTTATCGAATTTCGTCTGAAGATTCGAGAGACGATCTTTAATCAATGCCGGGACAAGAAAAGGCAGCACCGAGAACCAGCTCACAAACCCCGCCATCAGAAGACAAACGATGAGCTTCTCGAATTTGTAAGGCAGACGCGATAATGGAACCGTCAGGCCCATCGAAACGGCCAGCGACAAAACCACGAATCTGACCCGGCCGGCCGCAATCCAGGAGAAGGGCTGGACAAAGTATAGAGTATTATTGAATCTGACCAGGGCCAGCATCGTAATGAGCACCGAAGGCAGAATATATCCCAGCACCCAATAAGGTTTTCGAAAACGCGAACAGGCCCTGCCCGCAAAAACACCGAACACAGCGATTAAAACAACACCCGTAGTTTCAAGCCAAGGATTCATCTCCACCCTTTCAATCTCCTCAAGATTAATATAATCATTCTATCAAATCAAGCCCCGAAAGTCAAGGTTTTTATATTGCGATTGACCTGTTGTTTGTGCCGGGCATATAATCAACAAAATAGGAAAATCCGCACCTATTATTAAATTTAGCTCGATGAGGACATTTATTATGGGAAAATCGAAAACAGCAGGTAAATTGTCGCCGGTCGTAATCGCCGCCGCTCTGGCAACCCTTTTGGCCTCGGCTACGGCCGCTCCGGCAAAAAGAATAGAGATTTACAGCGCAAATCAGGCGTATTGGCAATATGACGGCGAGCCGGTTTTGCTGCTGGGCGGCACCAAAGACGACAACCTCTTTCAGATTCCGGACCTAAAAGAGCACCTCGACCTTCTAAAGTCCGTGGGCGGCAACTACGTGCGCAATACTATGTCCAGCCGGGACCAGGGCAATGTCTGGCAGTTCAGGAAAGTAAACGGCAAATACGACCTGGAAAAGTGGAACGATGAATACTGGCAAAGGTTCGAGAATTTTCTGCGATTAGCACAGGAGCGGGACATTATCGTGCAAATTGAAGTCTGGGCCACCTTCGATTACTATCGCGACATCTGGGACGTCAATCCGTTCAATCCGAAGAACAACGTCAATTATACCGCCGAGCAGACGGGGCTGCCCGAGAAGGTCAACACTCACCCGACTCGCACGGAGAATAATTTCTTCTGGTCCGTACCGGCAGAAAGAAACCAGCAAATCGTGCTCAAATATCAGCGGCGCTTCGTCGATAAGCTGCTTTCATACTCGGTGAGTTTCGGCAACGTTCTCTATTGCATGGACAATGAAACATCCGTCACGCCCGAGTGGGGCAAGTATTGGTCGCAGTTCATCAAGGCAAAAGCAAAAGCCGCCGGAGTAACCGTTCATACGACCGAAATGTGGGACCCCTGGGACCTGGCGCATAAGATGCACAGCGCGACCTTCGACCACCCGGAAACATATTCCTTCGTGGATATTTCGCAGAACAATCATCAAAAGAAACAAGCGCACTGGGACAACGCCCAGCGCCAGCGGGCCCGAATAGCCGATAACATCCGTCCTCTAAACAACGTGAAAATCTACGGAGCCGACACCGGCAGGTTCGGCAACGACCGAGATGGCGCCGAACGCTTCTGGCGTAACATCTTCGGCGGCCTGGCATCTTCACGATTCCACCGCCCCGATTCAGGTCTGGGGCTGGGCGAAAAAGCACAGGCGAATATCCGCAGTATGCGAATGCTCACCGATAAGCTGGATGTCTTCACTTGCGAGCCTCATAATGATTTGCTTTCGGACAGGGAGTCCAACGAAGCCTATTGCATAGCCAACCCCGGCAAAGAATACGCCGTATATTTCCCTAACGGTGGTGAAGTTATGCTGGATATAAGCTCATTAAACAAACCGGCCGCAGTCCGCTGGCTGGACATTATGAAAAGTCAATGGGTAAACACCCGGCAAATCAAAAGTGGGAGCAACCTAAAGCTGCATTGCCCATCCCAGGGCTACTGGGCAGTTCTGATTATAAATCAACAGTAAAAAGCGAAAGACGACAGTACCTTGTCAAGGGATATGTAAATAACAACCTGACCTTGTTCAGTCTTTTTGCATCTGCAATTGACATGAGTAAAGAGCAATAAAACCAAACAGCTTAATTTAACAATTCCAAATAGTAATCGTAACGTTCCTCACACCCGCCGTATCGAAAGAAAAGCTCGAAGAATTCTATCGCAAGGTCCGGCCGGGCGGCTTCTGGGGGATCTTAAGCACCGAAATCCGCGAACTGCCCGGCAAGGCTTTGTCTCTGTCTTCGATATTCGACGTCGCCGGCGGAATTATGCTATGTTACGGCATTTCCCTCGCTATCGGCTATTCGATTCTCTTGAAGTTCGACAAGGCGGCAATCTGCTGCCTGCTGACCGTCATAGGCGGATTCATCGTAGCCAGATGGTACAAAAAAGAAGTGAAAGTCCTCGCCCAAACCGGCACTTTCAGTGATAACTTAAAACAGCAAGCTAAATAATCAATCGCCGTCTGTCATTATCATGTACAACTCATCGAAAAATATTACCCTATGGGCAGGTGTACACCTTTAATTTCCGCTTGGAGATCATAGGCTCCATATTTTTCCCTCATCTACGCGTTGGCTGATCTTAATCCCATTAGCCAAAGGATGATTTTGGAATATGGTTCTTAGAATTTTCATAGCTCTATATGATGATTTCATCAACTCTCGTTGTTCATGTATATATTTATTGTCAAAACTATTTTCGTTTATCGCATGTGCAGGTTTTTGCCTCTGCTTTCTTATTTTTTTAAACGTCTTAAACATATCCTCGATTAGATCCCAGTCAGACGTTATGAAATTAGCTTTTAACCATTCTTCAAGAATTCTCAGAGTCCCTCTTGGCTTGATTATTATCTTACCATCTTCTCGGATCTCTTCGTCCTCGTATGGCACTTCGGATTGAAAGAATGCCTTATTAATGTTCTCTGAGATTGTTTTATCCAATAGCAAAACGAAGTCATTATACTCACTAAGTGTTGGTCTAAGTAAGAAACCAAACTCTCTAGGCCTATTATGATTCGTGAATACACACTTGAAAAAGGGTGGTCTGTCGATTTGCTGTGCTATTTGGTTGATTATTCTTTGCTCTTCCATAAATGCGGAGAAAATTGAAGTCCTCTCTGGCCAGTGGCCTAAAGTGGTTCTCCAGTAATCAGGATGAAGATATGTTTTAAGAGAGATTTTTTTTGAATTCCAAATAAGTTGGTGTTCAGGGCTTAGCCTACTAAGGTAGCCCAAATAAGCTGCTATATATCGATTAAATTCTTCGTCGTAACAGAAACCAAAGGTCTCCAAGAACACTTGATCACTTTTACTCATTTGAGCCGACTCACTGTACTTATCAGTTATGCCGATTCTTCCATGAATATCATCATTGTAATAATAGTATCTTGGATCATTTCGATAGATTTCTAAGATCGTCAGGTCAAAAGGTTTATAGGAAAGCCGTGGTTCACCTAGGGCCAAACATAAAGTAAACGGAATGTCTTTATATTTTGATTGATCTACAATATTTTTCAAATGATCTGGATGGGGATAAATGCATGCTTGCGAAAAAAGATCGCCATCAAGTTTGGAGATTTGTTCCTCTCTGGTATCAGTCTCAAACGCTTTGACATGGGGATTTGGATGATAGTCACCAAATACTACATCCACCTTGCAATCTTGGATTAATCTTTTTATAAGGACTTTAATCTTCATTTCATCTCTGCCTTCAATACAGCAGATTGGAAAGCCATTGAAATCACCCGAAGTCAGATACTTATCAACAACCATCTTTAATAAAATATCTTCTGTTATCATCGTATTTTATTAGTATTTTATTAGGGACAGTTTCCCTCTTTTTTTAGCTTTTTTACTTGATATTCACTTATATTTAAGACTAACGATACTTGATAGTCGTTAAGTCCCTCACTGTTCAATTGAGAAACAATTCTTTTCCGCATAGCTATGCTATTCTGCTCCTGGGCCTGACTTTCTTTGTGACTTTGCCGACCATCCAAAATCTGTTCTGTAAAATGTTGATTAGGTGTCTGGAAGTATGCTGGAGTGGCGACTCTGCAAGGACGAACACCTCTAAGTCCCAATAGACCAGCTATAAGACGAAGAAGGTACAGAGTAAATGAAGTTTCATTAAACTTACGTTCATTGAGCATTCGTAAAGCTATCTCACTAACTGCTGCTAGTTGTTCCTTGTGTCTTGTGTTTGTGTCAATCTGCTGAATATCCCGGATGATGGTTTTAAGTACCTTCTTATACCATTGCTTTCGATCTTTTATGGAATGTGCCTGACCAGCAATATGAAATGCTTTATCGCCCAAAAATGAACGAATAGTCATTTCAAAAAACATTTCAAAGTTCTCATGCATCATTTTGTTTAACGGAAACTAGGGACTGCCCCTACGAGCACAATCCCTACGAGCACACTACGAGCACACCACGAGTACAATAATTTATTAATTACATAACTCTAAAAATTCCTACATGCATCTAATTCAATTTCTGTTACCTTATTGTATTTTTCCCAAGGAGCTGTTTTGTTGTAATTAAGATTCTTTATTTTCTTAATTTCTATCTCTTTTGTTTCATTATTTGGTCTCTTATTCAGCAAATCTCGAATATCTTTATCAGATTCAGCTTCTACTTTGACCTGTATACTGGGATAAATAATTAATGCAAACCATTCGTCTAATACAGATTCTTTATCTCTGATCGGAATTAAGTATTCAGGTTTGCAGGAGTTATTTTCATTTATATAACATTCGAGATTTGATGGCTTCTTGAAATGTTTCATTATGCCTGTTTTATTTTGTTGTTTAAGATGCTCTTCTATCTCTTGGCTATAAATTATTCGCCATTCTGACTCATCATAATATCTATAGACCATTGAGATATCAGAGGATTCCTTTTTTATCATGGGTTTAAGAAAACAAGCAAAAAAATCATTACTTCTGTATTGACTATTTACTCCTTCATAATGGGGAGGGAAAAACCAGTTATCTGCCCATTTTTGCTGGTAATAGATCATAGGGCCTCCCATTCGATTCAAAACAAAAGGACGTTTGAATCCTATACCCAATCTGCCATAATCTGACGCATGACTACGGACAGAAGAAAGTCTGTACTCTGTAAAACAAGTTCTTGCAACAAATGGCCGTTTTATCTTATTACCATTAATATTTAAAAATTCACTTTGTGGATCCTTTGTCAACCATAATCCGTTTTTAAGAATACTCTTTAGTCTCTTTAGGTACAACTCAGTTACTGTCTTATTTGTTATAGATGACGATCGAGTAGTCCAGCCGGAATCATATTTTTCATCTATATCCTTGCCTGTCCAGTGAATTAAGAAATCCGAGTGATTAGGTTTATAGTGCTCATTCATATTAGGTTTACTCACTTTCATGTCTATATCTTTTTTCTGTACCCTCTGCTGCTTTACTTTTGGATTTTAAATGCGATGTTTACCTATTTAGTTCACATCATTCAGTTCTTTTACTTTTTTTTAAAATCCCAAGCCTCTCGGCACAAATCAAGAAATCACAAACCACGCCGTTGCCGCTTCAAAGCTGTCAAACCCGCTATGTTCGATTATAGATGAATCTGCCCGTCGGGCAAGGAAAAATGCAAAAGGCAAAAGGAAAAAAGGCTGTTTTTGGACGGGATTTACAGGATTTACACAGATTATATATCTTTTTCTTTTCACAATGTTTATCAATGTTAATCCTGTCTAAATGATTTGTTAATTGACTATTTCTCTGCGTCCTCGGTGCCCTCTGTGGCATAAGAATCAGCGTTAATCTGCGTCTATCTGCGGTTTCAAATTGATTATTGATTATTTCTCGGTGCTCTCGGTGTTCTCCGTGGTAGATAACGCCGTCTCACGGAGATTTATTTGGATTTTTCTCGACCTTTAGGCTGGGATTTCGTATAATATGTAACAAATTAAATACAGAATACAGGAGACAGGATAACAGGATGGCCAAATGATAAATGATTATTGATAAATGATGAATTAAGAAGAAAAACAGAATACAGGAGACAGAAATAGAAAAAAGTGAAGGAAATTTGGACTTTTTAAGCAAAACAAGCCCAATTTCCAAAGGTTTTTATGCAAAACAAAGCCAATTTATTAAAGGCCGAAATGGGCGTAAGTATCTATATGAAAGGGATATATGAAGAAATAACACGGTTTCTGGCTGCTAGAAAACAAAGCCAATTCAAAGCCAATCTCAAACGGAATACGGGCTTTTTGCCTTTGGCACAAGAGATTGCCACGGCCCTTCGGACCTCGCAATGACATCAATATCTCTGCTCCTTTGTGCCTTGGTGCCTTTATGGCTATGAGTCAATTTGAAAAAACAAAGCCAATATGCCGGCCTTCGGCCGGAAATCCGAAGCACGAAGCTCTAAATCCGAATCAAGTTGAAAGTATGCTATTTGAAAAAACAAACCCAATTTTCGAAAGGGCAAAATAAACTCAAAGTCAATTATAACAAGGAATTATGATAAAATAACACGATTGGACACTTGGTGAAAACAAACCCAAACAAAGCCAATTCAAAGCCAATCCGTCAGGCCATTCGATGTCGGTGTGGAATTGCCGGACCGATCAAAGCCAATTTCATCTACTCCTGAAGGGGTAGAAGAAAGGCTGGATGCCGAATGACGATTGACGATTAAGAGGATGGATGATGGACGCTTGTTTCTCATTCCTCGTCCCTTAGTCCTTTTGTGCTCTGTGCACGGGCGAAATGAGATATATTGCGTATATCAGCGATATTTTAGGACGAATTAAATGACATTTTTTTCATTTTTATGCAAGTATGCAGTTGATTAGGTGAGAATTTATGTCGATAATAGCATAAAACATGTCAAAATAGTGCAAGATACAAGTAAATAATCAGAGGACATAGACAAAATAGACTAAAAGGAAAACAATGATGAAGTGTTCCCAAGCAGTAATATGGATGATATTATCGCTACTTACAGTTAGCTTAACAGGTTGTTTTTCATCCAACCCGAAAGACATAAAGGCATTTCTCATGCCGAATAAGGTCGATGTCTCAGCAAGAAATTATATTTTGCACCCGCCGGACGAGATTGAGATACATTGCTCGACAGTGCCGGAAATCGACATGCAAAGACAGCAAATTCGTCCGGACGGCAAGATAAGCTTCGAAGCTGTGGGCGAGATAGATGCAGCGGGCAAAACACCTTCGCAAGTGGCAAACGTCCTGAGAGGAAAGATTCTGGAGCTTTACCAGGTTGAAGGCGATCATCCCATCGATGTTCGTGTCGTTGCGTTCCGAAGTAAAAGGTACTATGTTTTGGGCCAGGTTGGTAATCCAGGTGCTCAGATCTATTCCGGACGCGATACGGTTTTTGGCGCATTAGCACTCGCAGGAAGCCCGACAGTGTTGGCATGGGTAGAGCGTATCCAGGTAATAAGACCATCAAGCACTAAGAACGTTAAGCCCAAAATCTTCGAATTCAACTTTGACCGCGCGGCAGCGCACGGCGATGCCACTAAGGACGTTTTACTGCAGGAAGGTGATATTATATATGTGCCACCGACCGTTTTAGCGGCGGCCGCAATGAAGATAGAAGAGTTCATACGGCCAATTGCGAGAGCATTTTCTGGTTACTATTTGATGGGAGGCGGAGAGGCTGCTGATGCTATGCGCATCCGTGGCGTCGGCTATTGACAACTTTGCAGTTAACCATATTCTACCCGGCGCACAACGAATTAAGAACAGGACAGAGGTAATACTGATGAGGCGGCGAGATGAATTGAGAATTACTCATATTGCCAGCACGGTCTGGTTCATTCTTTGCGTCGGCTATATTTTAGTGTTAGCCTTGCGTCAGGCCGGTATTCACTGGTGGGTCGTATTCTCCTTGTCAGGACATGGCGTACTATTAATTCTGGTGCTGGTTAGTCTATATTTAATTGCGATTTTCAGGGGGATCAGCAGCAGCCAAAAAGTCCTGCTGGAACATCCTCTGACGAGTACGATATATTACGCGGTATTCTACGTCGTAGCACCTTTTTTGGGCAGCCTGGCAGGCTTGCTGGGAATGATAGGCACAAATTCAATCCGCCAATTTCTGCTTGGAATCGCAATGGGAACTCTTGGGACAACATTTCTGGTCTGGGTGATAATCGATCCAGTGATTGGTCTGCTCGAAATGGCACTGCCGACAAGTCGGAAAAACCGGGCCCAAAGACTGATTCAGGCTAAATCCGAAAGAGAAAAGAAACAAAGGGACAGGGTGAATTTGCTGGAAGAGGTTATCGCTAAGGAGGAATCGGATCAGCGTCACTGGCAGGAAGTGCTGAGACCACAGGCTGAAAAACTTGCCGGACTATTGACAGCAGATATAACAGACCTAAAGCAGGTAGAACGCGAAGCGGTCGGTATAGGTGTAAGTGCATGGCAAACCGGGGGACTGAGCTGTATGCGGGAGCTTCGTGATATGGCAATAACCTTATGCAAACAGAAGCACCAAGACAGAGCTATTGTTGACTATATCAGTTTCTGGTGGGACGGCATCGGAAACTGGCGAGCCGCACCCATCGGTTGAAAACAGAATTATCATTCGAACATTCTAATCAGAACGAATTCCTGCTTACAGATAGCACAAGCTGTTCAGCTACAACAGGAACAACGATTCCGGACATAAAAAGCAAAAAAGGCGAAGATGTATAACCTCCGCCTTTTTTGACATATGTCCCTCTAATACAAATGTTTGAATATGTTCATAGTGTTTCACGTCTGCGCAGCCATCCTATAAGACATACGCCTATGCTGCCTAAAACAATAGCTCCCGGAGCGGGAATCACCGGCAGCGGCTCGCCCTTTCTGACTGCCCACTCCTCGAATCCGGCATTATTTGGACAGTTCTCACCGAACGACGAATAAAAATAGACATAATCGCCGCCGACAAACAGGTTGTCCGGGATATAAGCAAACATGTCCCCGGAGCCGCTTCCGCGATTGAGCTTGTAGTTCAGCTTGATCCAGTTGTCCGCCGTGGGCGTATCAAGCTCATAAACCGGCTCGCCGAAACTGTCCGGATCTTCTATAAGATCCGGTTTAAGATCCGGATAAGCAGCCAAATATATCTTTATGGCATCCAGCGACAACATTCTACCATCGGTGGTACCGTTTTGATTAATATCCAGCAGGAACTCACGGTAGTACATATCTCCGATCTTAAATAGCGGAACTTCACTCAACGACAGCGTCCGGGTGAAATTCGGGGAATTATTCTCGTCATACTGCAGCGGACGTGCGCTTGTGTTATAACCTTTCGATATCGGCTGATTCGTCGAAAGCCTGACAAACGGATCGATGACTCCCGTCCCGGTCGACTGCGAATATGCCCGCATGAAGTAGGCGTCACCAATCATTCCGGATTCATCCTCCGTCAGATCCAAAGTCGGATCCAAAATCGGCCCGGCGTTCGCAGAAACACAGAATCCTCCAAAGAGCAACATAACAGCAGCCAGACATACCGCTATTTTTTTTGATCTTTGCAGGGCCAATGTCACTATTATGGAAACGGGCAGCACATACTGAATGTTTCCAACACACCTAAACAACCCTAATCGCGATATCCAGCATTTCGTCGGCAACCTAAAATTAAATAACAAATTCAAACCATCCATAGCTTTTATATCATCCTTTCATATTCCAAAGAACCTTTAAGAGAACAGAAAATCCGCATCATTTAGAACTGGTCTCATTCCTACTCATCCATAAAGGCATAACTTTAATCATTCAACTCTATAGGGTTTTCCGTCTTCTCATCCACCCGACAAGCCCTACATCAATACCGCCAAGCAGGATAGCACTCGGCGCGGGAATAATTCGAGCATTATCTATGCCAACATAGCTGTCGAGACTGCCGTCGCCGCCATTCGTGATCTCAATCAACAATGTATATGCGCTTCCAGTAGCAAATTGATAGCTGACCGGCGTCCAGGGAGTTCCCCGGTAGTTTTCCGGATCAGTCTTTACAGAGTTTGAAAACAGCGTGCTCACTACTGGGCCACCTGTTCCTATGCCCAGAAGGAGCGTTCCCGTGGTAGTGCCATCGAACGGTACGTAGTCCCCGGAATCCCAGAAGTAATCAAATAACAGGCTTGTACCCGGAGATGCATAAAAACTCTGATATAACTTGCTCAAGCTGCCCGGCCCATCTGTTTTCAGTAAAGCAAAGTAACTGCCATCAGTTGAGGCCCGGCTCGTTGTCCCTGACCCACTTAGATTACTATGGCCATTGACAACACTTGCTGAACCGCCGACCGGTAAGACTGCTGTCCAATCTTTGAGGTCGCCGGTTTCAAAGCTTCCGTTGGTCAGATTGGCTTTAACACTTGAAGCAGCAAGCATCAACCCTGCTACGACATAAACCAATATTAACCTTTTCATTCTATACTTCTCCTGGGTCTGTTATATTTTTTAACAACCGGAATTCCTCACAACAATCATACCTATCCCCATGTAAAAAGGTTTAGCGAGTTAAACCTGTGAGGAAATTAGGTTAGGTTCGGTTAAAATTTGGCGGACCACGAGCCAAGTTGACGGTAATGAATGCTTTTAAAAAATAACCATGCTGTTCCGTTTTTGGAACGAAGCAGTTGGCTGCTTGTATCAGGCAGGACGCAATCGCCGTTATTGCGAAATGAAGTGGCTTTGCTAAATACTGTTTTTCTTTTTGAGGATTGCCCTGAAGTAAAGCAAAGTTCTTGTGAAAATAAAAGCTTTTAAATGACTTGCTGGAACAACTGAGCCGGCTGCATAAACATAGCGACATTCTCCCAGATCCTTGTTGAAGTCTATGCCGCACACTTATGCGATATATTGATGACGTTGAGGCGTTAGGAATTCCAGCTAAATGATGCAGCAGGCCTATGTATGAGGTGCCTTCGATATGACTGCGTAAACGTAAGGGATGTTTTGTCTCGCATAAGCAATCAACAGAACAAGAAGATGATTGTTTTACACTTCGCCCCCTTCTATCCACATTCGAAGCCAATTGTGGCAATAAGGAGAATCCGGCCTGGCCAGCCCATAGCAGGCCGGCCAAAGCCGCCAGCCAAATTCTGCGATCCTTAACCAGTGAAACACATAAAAATCCTACTAAAACCAATAGAAATGTTCTTGGCGCAGGAGGCAATGACTTTATCTTGATGGCTTTGTCTGGTAACTCACCAAACCTAACAGGTGGCTTGTTAAATTCCTTAGAGACCGTAGCTAAGTGCGAATTGCTTAGTCCGGTAATGTAACTTATTTCTTGTTCATTGTAAGGATATGCATACGAACTTAGAGACCATGTGCATTCGACAAAATCTCTATCGCTGTCGTTCATTGTTGGTGCAGCACTTACAATCGCAACACCAAGAAACAACAATAGCATTACCATTCCTTTGGTTTTCCTGCCACGCACCATTTCTCCTCTGTCTCCTTACAGGGCACGCTGACACTTGACACATAACTTCTTGACCACCCTCCCACTCAAAAAAATGAGATGGTCCCTGCCTCAGCAACAGCTATGTGTATATTCTCCAAATTCAATATTTTCATTTTACATCAATACGGACAAAAATATATGAAAATATTGTAAATATAGAATATATTTTCGGACTATCTTTGTTCTTGAAGTACTTATCGGACATTTGAACACTATGACTTTAGTTCATATTGTGTAATTTAGGAAAAATAGAATACTATTTTAATCTTACGGAATGACTGTAATGGAAATGACAGTTAAGGTATGTGAATTTGATTTGCGGATTGTGTTGAAATGATGTAGGCGCAAAATCCTGCTATTATCAGTTGTACCGGATTCTAAAGCGCAGCGGAGGCCTTCTGGAGTGTTGCAAACGGAATTACAAGCCCAATTAAGCTGGTTATGATTGGAGTCGGGTATCATGCGTGGTAGTTACGAATAAGGCGAGTCGTATCTACGGAGGTTATAGGTGTGAATTAAATGGCAAAAATTATCTCAGCGGTTTTTTTTATCCATAAACAGAGCAGAATACATTTGTTCATACATACGGAGCTGAAAGGTCTCTTGCATCAGTCACGAATCTCAAAAGCATCGCAATTTTACTTTTGACGTGGACTTTTCGATAAATATTCCTTGTATGAGTCTTTACTGTACCAGGTTTTATACGCAGATACTTGGCTATACTCCCGTTCATTAGGCCTTTACAAACCAATTCTGCTATCTGGCGTTCACGAGGCGTTAAATTGTACCGGTTTTGCACATAAGACCACTGTTTTTGGTTAAGCAGAATGATATCTGGCTGTTTGTAGCCGGAATCACCACTTCCTATATTCCCGGTCTGTGAATTTGGCAATTGCAGCATGGCTAACTACCCTCCTTTAACTGGTTAAGCAGACGCTGTGCTTCAGCCAGGTCTGCCGTTGATAAACCGCCGGCTGGGCTCTCTAATTCCAAGGCTTCTTTCAAATATTGAATTGCTTTGTCCTTTTGTCCAAGTTCGGCCAAAGCTCTTGCTAAATAAAATCGTGTACCAATGCTTGATGGTGTAATGCCGGGATATAGCTTGATGCACTCATTGAAATCGCGGATGGCTTTATCGAATTCGCCAAGTCTGTAATAAATAACTCCACGGGTGTCGATGAGATCATAATAGTTCGGTGCGATTTTCAGACCTCTCTGGGCAAGGTCGAGTGCTTGTTGATGTTTACCTTGCACTTCGCTCATTATCCACGCAAGATTATTAATGGCGATTATATTGTCAGGCTCAAGCTCAAGAAGTCGCTGGTAGAACGTGGCCGATTCTGCAGGATGGCCGCTAATTTGCAAAAGGATAGCAAGAACACTCATAGCTTCGGCACAATCAGAATCATCTTTCAGTATCATCCGAAGTATGTCCTCGGCTGTTTTCCTGGCCTGGCTGTCCTCAAGCAGCATCAAATCCCTGGCAATGCCTGTAGGCGTACTGCTATTTTCCGGGTGCACTCCGTACCAGTTAACGACCTTCTCGTTCAGCTTGCTCCAGTCTTTGTCGTCTTTGAGTAATTGCACTTGTGCTAATAACGGACCCGGATCGTTTGGCTCGGACTCAAGCAGAGAATCAAATTGCTTCCGGGCCTCAGCTTTGTTGCCACTTTTGTATAAAGCAAAGGCCAAAGCAGTTTTGCATTTTCCGCGTACTGAAACGTCACAAACAGATAACTGCTCTCTCAACAGATTTACGGCTTTGTCCGGTTCGTCTGCCTTAATGTACGTGTTAGCCATCAACACCGCGACACTAAGATCACCCGGGTTCAGCTCATGCAGTAATCTAAGAGTTGGTATTGCCAGAACCGGTGACCGTGCCGCCTCCGCTCGCGCTTTCAACAGTAACAAATTCTTATCGTTGGGTCCGTTAGCAAGACCTCCTAACGCAGCTTCCATAGTTTTTCCAAGCTGCCCCTGCTTGATCGCAATCTCCCCCAACAGTACCCAGGCATCAGTAATTTCAGGCTGCTGCTCAGTAATCTTCTGAAGAATCTGCATGGCACTTTCAATTGCCGGAGCCGTCCCTTCGGTAAGTGCCGAACGCGCTTTAAGCAACCGAAATTGAACGTCTTCCGCATTCGATTCCAGAGCTTTTTCAAGGAGGGCCTTTCCCTCCTGAACCATATCGCGGTCCCCGGATGCTAAAAACAGTGGAATGGCACGTTTTTGTAATTGGACGTTATCAGAGTTCAGAGATAGTGCCTGTTTAATGTCAGCAGATGCGTTTTTGAGTTGGCCCACGGAACGATAGAAATCACTTCTTGCTACCAATACTTCAATACTGTCAGGTTCAATTGAAACAGCATGATCGAGGTCTTTGACGGCCTCGCCGGTCTTGCCCAGCGTAGCGTATGTTCGAGCACGAAGAATATAAGCGGACGCATTGTTAAGGCTCTTTACTATTTCATCAGAAACTCTCAATGCCTCCGCGTTTTTATCTTGACGGATATTAAGCTGGATTTGAGCAGCGATTACCGGCAGCGAGTTTGGATTCAGAATTTTCAGCTTGTCCAGCAGCTTTGAAGCCTGATCATAATCACCTTGCTGTATTTTGAGCAGTGCAAGAGATAAACAGGCAGCCTGGTTATTAGGATCGTTAACGAGAAGATCCTGTAGAATTCCTGATGCCGAATCCAACTGGCCGCGTCTCAGGTAGCTTTGCAGTTGCATTCTCCGGAGTTCCGGATGATACAGATTTTTTCTGGAAGCACGATTCAGAACCTGCTCGGCTTCGTCATATTGCCTTGCATTATATAGAGCGGCAACAGCGGGAATTATCACGCGGAGGTCATCGGGCGATTGACTTAATATCTCACGATATGTCGAAGTCGCCAATTGCATTTCGCCGGCTCGCTCATAGGATCTCGCCAGAAGTAAATGGCTTGTCTGGTCATTGGGATTTATCTGCATATTCTCCTGCAGAAGCGACAAAATTTGGGGATAACGATTCTTGAAATCATCCATGGCAAACCAGACTTTTGCCTGCTCATATCGCCATTGCCAACCGTCCTGGCCTTCGATGGATTTGATGTCATTGACGATCTGCTGGGCTTGTTCCGAATCAGTGATAACTTGTTCGCACAATAAAAGTCGGCGTTTTATAGGAATATCATTGGGCAGTTTTTTAGCAAGTGTATTAAGGAATATATAGACACTGTCTTTTTGCTCCCATCGAGTATAGAATTGGGTAAGCAGCAAACTTAATTCACGCTGGGCCACAGGCGCCCCAATGCGCTCTAATGCTTCTTTAATGCTCGCTTCGCATTCTTTTTGATTGCCTTTCCGGTCTAACAAAATCGCAAGGTATCTTACCAAATCAACGGACTCGGGGAATTCCTCCACTGTCTCATTTAATCTCAGTATTGCTTCATCTATCTTCCCTTGAGCAGTAAGCAGCTCGGCTTCAGCCATGACAATCCTTTCTTTTGGCAGGCGAGTATCCTTAAGTTGAGCTATCAGTGCCGCAGCCTCGGTCAATTTGCCTTGTTGCAATGCGAGATGGAACTGCAATGACTTTACTTCCCCAGCGGATTCAGCATTTTTCTCTAAAACGGACAATTGCTGTTGCAAATCATTCAACATCTGTGTGTCCACTGTCCCTTGATCGCCCCGGCGTGTAAATAACAGTTGCATCTGAGCTTGTAGATACAGCAAAACTGATTCCTGATTTTCCGGCGAAAGCGCTATCGCTCTTGCAGCATGATCTGCAGTCTCGGCCCAGTTTCCGGTCTGCGCTAAGAGTTTGGCCAAGGCCAGGTAACCCTCAAAAGAACCGGGGCTTTCAGAAATTAGCGTACGCAGTTGGTGTACGGCCGATTGCGTATTACCTAAGCGAGACAGAGCCGATGCCAATGCCAGGCGGACATGTATGGATTTGTTACCTGATTCCATTGACTGCCGCCAATATTTGACAGCATCAGACAGATGTCCCTGCCCAGAAGCTACAAGACCTCGCAAGAATGTAACTGACGCCGAAGAAATATCCTTTTCGTACATTTTAGAGATACAGTCATTAGCGTCTTCAAGCTTACCGGAGCGGATAAATAACTCAGTGGCTAAGGGCATAAAATCCCATGGCTGAGAAGAAAGCTCTTTTAATCCTGTTTCGGCTATTTTCAACATTTTTTCTTTCGATCGTGATTTCAATGCAAGCCCGGCCCATGTTGTCCAAAGATTCTGGTCAGTTGGTGAGGCTTCCTGCACTGCAACGAGATGCGTCTCTGCCCTGTCGAGAGCATTTGAATTGATAAGTTCTTGTGCAAGACGCAAACGGACAGATGAATCAGACAGATCCTGCTTTTCGGCTCGTTCCAGGTCAGCTGAAGCACTGGACAAGCTTTCACTTCTTCGATAAAAACCCGCACGTATTATATATGCCAAGGCTGAAGACGGATTTTTCTCCACGGCCTGATTGAACCAATGGGACGGCATATCCTTAAAATCTTCCGGACGCTGCTCTATAAGTTGGCCTAATGTTTCGTAAGCTAATACCTGCTCAGGATGTTCCTGTAATATGCTCTTCAATTCCGCTGCTGCTTCTTTGAACTTTCTTTGTCCAGCCAGCGCAAGAGCCAACATCCTCCGAAGGCCGGGATCCGGATTGGTTTCAAGCTGTCTCTTGGCAACGAGCTCCGCCTCGCCGGGACTGCCGATACCCAGGTAAATTTCAGTAAGCTGCATAGCGGCTTCGGAATTATTTCTATCTGCTCTTAATACAGTTCGATATGCTCCGATAGCTTGTTGAATTCTGTTACGTTTGGCAGGCCTGATTTTAAGCTGAGCGTCGGCATATTTAAGCAATATGGACACGTTATCTCGTTCCAAAACAATATAACTGCCCAGATGTTCCGCCGCATCTTCCCACCTATGCTCGTCATACGCTTTATTGCCAAGAATAAGACCCTGCTCGGCTCTATTGGTCCTGCGCCATTGGCGCAGCCCAAAAGCGCTTACGCCTAAAACAATAAGGCTGATGACCAAAACGATTGCCAATTTCCAGTTAAAATATCTTCCTGGCATTTATTCGCCCTTTCGAAAAGTTAGAATTGGTTAATGAAATTTCCTAAAAGTTTCCTGGCTGTTTTCCAACATATACACAAATCCATCTTCAGCGACAGATTCCTGACATACTCGGTGTCATAATGTATCCATTCCTGAAAGTCTTTCATTGGCTGGCGTGTCCTGCAGACCTGCCATAGACCCGTAATTCCCGGCCTAACCGACAGCCGGGCGTCACGCCAAAACGGACACAACGTATTCTCAGATTCGGGCGAGGGCCTTGGGCCGACAATACTCATTTGGCCAAACAGGACGTTAAAGAACTGGGGTATTTCGTCGATATATGTCTCTCGCAGAAACCAGCCGACTGTATTGATTCGCGGATCATTGGCTATCTTGAATTGCGGGCCATCCACCTGGCTGACGATTCGCAATATCTCCTGTATCTTATCAGCCCCGGTAATCATCGTCCTGAATTTCAGACAGTTGAACTGCTTGCCGTGCAGCCCCTGACGTCGATCCTTATAAAACACCTGGCCCGGCGAAGTTAATTTTATTGCCAGAGCAACGAATATTAACACGGGAGCAAACAGAATCAGTACTATTGCCGCGGCAAAACAATCGGCAATTCGTTTGAAGCATCGCGCATAGGAAATTCCCGGCCAGACGCGAAACGGCGCATGAGAATCCTGCAACAAGCTTCCCCTGCTTTTGTGTCGAACCGGGCGCTTCCAATTGATTTGTGGCCCTTTGACAATACGGCTCTGCACAATTTGATTCTTGGGCACACATACTTCCGGACCAACAATTGATGAATTTATAACAGCCCCTCGCTCAATCCTGGTATTATTACTGATAATAGTCGGGCCAACAACAATGACGTTGGGGCTGACACGAACATTCTTTCCTAACAGCACCTTCCCGATAAACCTTGAACTTTCGGGTATCGTACTTGAATCTCGAAGTTGTAATTTAGAGTTCTGAATTTTAGAGAGCCTCGTTTTGCAAAAGCTTAACAATCCATTTTCCGTTTCTAAATCCAGCACAACTCCACCCACATTAATTGCCCGCAGCGTTAATTCTTTCGACCGGCATATTTCTAAAAGAGCAGAAAAAGATAAAGGCAAAGCATCATCCACCAAAACCCGGTCGAGAACGTCGGTTTTAATAAAAAGATGATGAGGCCACTCAGTAGAAACAAATGTAAATTCGGCTGAACCCGAATAGGCCCGGCAGAAACCCGCTACCTTGCCTTCGGCTGTCAATCGCACTTTTTCGCGTTGTCCCAACATCCCAGGTTCTGCATTGACCGCCACCACGTCTGCCTGGACGCCGGCAAGCACCCTTTCGAGGAAATCGGCGTTGATGTGCGTAGCAAATCGCCCATTGGACACAACGAACCATGAGTTTAAGCTATCCTCTCGTTCAGCTATGCGCACAAGCTCGAAGGGGACAGGTATATTATCCTTGTAACGTATTACATTCGGCTTTGCATCATACAAAGACTGTCGCGGCATCTGATTTTGATGCCGGGATCCGAAAGGTTCAATTTCCCATTCCTCCGGGATGGCATAAAAAGTCTTACCGAGACTCCATTTTACAGATAACCGTAATATAGAATCCCTCCTCATGTCTCCATACCTACACAATCCATCGAGAACAACGCCGGCAACAGGCTCGCTGGTCAGAGCAAAACGAAGCAAACTCTCGCCGCTGCTGTCTGCAGAATTCCGGTGTATAAGAATCATGTTTATGGATTGGTTAGGGAACAACATTTATGAGCATGTACTAATTCGACGTGATTCTCAGCTAAATTAGTGCCGGACCATATGGAAACTTAATAACCAATATTATGTGAATTAAGCCTCTGTCGGCTCATTGTCACCGTTGCGCTCGGAGATATTGTTATCAAAATCTTCGCTGCCCTCCTTTGAAAGCGGGGAAGTTTTTTTGGTTCGTTTCCGCATGACGCTTTTTTTCGATTCGTCACTTTTCGAATACGTAAAACCTTCGGTTGGCTCTTCAGACTCAGTAGTCTCTGAGTCGTCGATATAATCCGGACTCTCTTCCATTGAGAACATCAGTTTTCTCCTGGACACTCTGGCGCTATCCCTTGATTCGGCACTTTGTGCATAATAACTATGTCCATGACGGTAATAACTATGCTCGGCCTGAACGCTACTCAGCACGGTACCCAGCACTTTGACATTTATTTGTGACAGTCGTTCCTTTGCTTGTTTGAGGTCCGGCATGGTAGTATGTCCCGCAAAACTGACCAAAATAACAGCGTTTCCAATTTTAGCCCACATAAGAGCATCAGGGAAAACCAGTGCTGGAGGAGTATCAATAATCACGTGATCGTACTTTTTGCTGATTATATTTATGCGTTTAGCTGTCGAGGGCAAAGCTAACAGCTCGTAAGCATCTGCTGCATCATGAAAATCAGCCGCAAGCACATCCAGGCCCGTTGAAGCTACAGAGAAAACAGCCTGGTCAAATTTTACTCCGGAGAGAACGTCATGAAGTCCCCTTGAACCCTTGGGAAGATTCAACAGGCGTGCAACATCAGGTTTTCTCAAGTCGCCATCTATGAGTAAAACCTTTTTCCCCGACTCAGACAGACTTGTTGCCAGATTAACGGCAAATGTAGTTTTGCCCTCCTTCATACCCGGACTGGTAACAACCAGTTTCTTAGGTATTCCTTTGCCGCCAAGAAGCCCTAAGTTGGCACGAATAGTCTGGTAATCTCCGACTATCTGTTCCGGAAGAAGAGCCGGCTTGACAGTGTTCAAACTTGTAGTAGTCCCGATTATTCGAATGCCGATACGCTTCGCTACGTCATCAGGTGTCCGCAAACTCTGATCGGCCTTATCTCGAAGATATGCCAATCCCATACCACAAACAAGCGAGCCAAATACCAGAGCTATCGAATATTTTACCCGCTTATCGTTAATAGAGCTAATGTCGGCATTATAATGCACGGAAATCCTTGTCGGACGTTTTCGCTGCAGTTCCAAATCCTGGATACGCTTGAGTACGATATTATACGCTTCTTTCGCCGAGTCTAATCTATCCTGAAATTCCTGAATTGTCAGTTGCTTACGGCCAACTCCAATCGTTCGAATATCTTGTTGAGATAGTATATCGTTAAGACGTTTTTCATACTCTCGTGTTTGTTCCAGTTCACTACGTACAGTTACAAGCTGTTTGTTGCCGGCCTCTGCAGTTTCCTTAGCAACCAAATTATCAAAAGCATTGCTGGCCTCTTGTTTTCGATCCTCCAGATGTTCCTTTAATATTCTTAATAGTTCAACTTTCCGTGAAAGTTCCGGATTCGTAGGGGACAATGTCTGCCCGGCAACAATGAGCTCTTGTTCTAATTGCGTGATATTTCCCGTGAACGCCACGACCGCAGGATCTTCATTTATATAATCTCGCCTCATCTTCAGCAACTCCTCGGCCGGGATGGCCTGCTCTCTGGTGCGTTCAAGTAATTGGACTCGAGCTTCGAGTTTAATTCTTTCAGCCTCGACACCTGTAAGTGTGTCCAGCAGATTCGCAACACGCTGCAGCATCATGTCCTGTCGACCTTCCAATGCAACACTCCCATATTCCTGCCCCAACTGGTAGATCGTCTGGCGGTCGTTTTCGATCTTTTCGTAAAGAAAGTCACGCCTGTTTTCCAGGATAGCAAGCTTTCGGTTCTCATCCTCATCCGAACTGACAACTTCAATCTGCATATATGCCCGAATAAAGGAATCCACAATTTGTTTTGCTTCCTCAATATTTGAGCTTTCCATATTGATTTTTATCAGTTCATTACGACGGTCTGCAGCAACAATAATGATCCCATCATCAACAATAGCTTGTTTCAACTTCATTGCCGGTTCTGTGTTAGTTTTTGTACCCAATAATTTCTGCTTCCACTTTGAGATGGAATCGGTTGGTTCATCTTTAAAGAAGGGCAGATTCTTATCTACTAAATCGTCTGCAACTCTCTGCACCACCATGTTGCTGGTGATCTTTTCCGCCTGAGTATTCATAAAGCTTTCATAATTTGATATTTCCCCTCTATCCTGTTCACCGCTCAGGATGTCCGCTAAAATGGGGGCAATTCTTATCGCGCCGGTTACATTGTATACAGGTTTGACCACAAGCCATATTGCAGGCAGCCCTATTCCGCACACTATTAAGAATATCAGTAATACAATGTACCAGCGACGAAATATGCCGGCTACCACATCCGACGTATCCTCATCACTTTGTTCAGGTGGAATTTGCATATTAACAATTTCTTGCCCAACTACCGGATCTTGATATTTATCTAATTCGTTCATTTCTATTACTCCTACAATATTGATTTGTGATTCTAATCAGGTTTCGAGCTTCATTTTGCAATCTTTCACAAAACGGCCCGCCACAAATGATTCTTCACCCCCCCTGTCGTGTAATTATTATTGCTTTTTCTTTGGTTGGAAGCACCGTTAGTTTTGCCAAAAGCCAAAGCTCTCCAACTACCGCCGCAAGAGCTAATGGCATCATCGCATACCCACCAAAGTCATGGAATATTTGTTCCCAATACTCACCTTCAAGAATAGTGAAAAACACCGCTGTAATTGCCAATCGAATAGTGTTACACAGCAAGGCAATAGGCAGGCTTGAAACCAGAATGACCAGCTTTTCCCACCAGGTTCGTTGTACCAGCAGAACAACCAGTCCGCTGATGACAAAAAAGGCGGTGATCATTCTCAAGCCGTTGCAAGCTTCAAGCACCGCGACACTAACGTTGCCCATATCAATGGTATGGCCGTCCTGTGTGACTGCATATCCTATCACCTCAAGGCAGAAGACCGCCGATGAAGTAGCCCAACGCTGCAGATTCAAGCCGACATAGTACTGGATGACGTTCGGCAGGGGCAGCATCAAACACAGGAACAATAATATTGGAGATATCTTTCGAAAAAGCTTCCAGCCAAATAACAGTAATATCAAAGCAGTAATACTCAAAACTACGGATAGTCTTTCTGCAGAACTGTACATTAAGAAAAGTCCGAAAAGTCTGACTGCCTGAGCCCCCGCGAAGGCAAACAAACCCCAAATAGAGGGCTTGATAGGACAACGGGCGATATCACGACGCCTTGACCAAAGGATATAAACAGCCAGAAAAGGAACCAAAAGACCAGAGGAATATTCATCGCTTTGTTGCCACAATTTCCAAAGCTCAACAAGGCTGGGCCAATAAGACCAAAGAAACGCAATACAGACAAGACCTGATGCCAGGAATGTCAGAATGTTCTTCCTGCTCAACCATGTCCAATCCGGAAATTTTTTGGAAATTTTGTCAAGCGGTTGCAATACGAGCTTCACTCTACCCGCATTATTTTTCACAACCATTGAGGTGAGATTGACCACACGTCCTAACACTCCCTCGGGTTCGAATGATATAGATTTCTCTTCCACAACGGCATTATCTCGAACCACTCCATGATAATCGACCACACATCTCTGGATTTGACAATTTGAGCCTACTTTTGCGTCATCCCACAGCACACTATTTATTACAACGCTATTTTTATTAATAGCAGCATTTTTCCCAAGGATGGCCGGCCCGAGAACAACCGCCCCGCTTGATACTGTTGCACCGTCCAGAATAACAACCGGCCCATCAATTCTTGCTTTAGGATCAATAATGGCATTCTCTGCCACCCAAACATCCTGGGAAAAGGAACTTTTAAGGGGCTTCAAATCCGCATTCATTTTTGGAACATTTTCAAGGCAACTGGAAACGGCATATAAATATTCCTGCCAATTCCGAAAATTCCCGGCATGATATGGCAACTTTGCGGCATGAACTGTTCTTCCGGCATGGAGCATTTTAGGAACCAGGCCTTCTTTGATATCAAAATAGCCTGCCTTTGGAACATGTTCCAAGATACCTGGATTACAAACATAAATTCCAGATGCCTCGCCCATATCTGTATTGCTTCGACAACATGGATTCAACATCACAGTTAAATCAGATTGACCATCGCGGTGCGCCTTTATCAGTACGTTGATTTCCGGAGGACACACTACACTGGCAGGAAACACTAAAAGCAACATGTCCGTTCCATTGCCCGCGGCGTTGCGAATACATCCTGCAGTACCCACCGGCAACGATTCATCTAAGAATTTCAACTCCAAACGATTATCAGCACAAATCGATTCAGCCAGTAATGAACCTTCACCGGTAGAGCACACAACTGCTTGTCTTATCCCCTGATCGGCCAAATGGAAGAGCAGACGTTCCAAGACGGGTGTTCCTGCGACCGGCCACAAGGCCGTGGGCAGACGCGATGCCAGTGGACACCTGTTGAAATCGCGACTACCAACAAGTATCACCGCTTTAATTTGATCTGTTTTGACAGGTTGTGTGCTCAATATTGACCTTACTTACTATCTGCTATAGCTCTTTCGCTATTTGAGCGAGGACTATCAGCAGTTGTTCGGCTATCTTTTTTCTGCCCTCGGCGTTGAGATGTCCACCGTCTTCGGTGTATTCAGACACCATGAAATTGACTTTTTCCGACCCTTTGACGGCATAACATCTAAAACCGTCCGGATTGGTCGATTCTATCAGGGCCAGGTCGAAGAAAGGCTCCGTTTTAGAGTAAGCGTTCCTTAACAACTTACTATAACACTGGCGTATCATGTTATCATCCAGGACGCCTGGTTTGCCGATTAACAACTTAACGGACTGTTTCAAGTTTTTCCCAGCCCCCTTTGGTGCCGAACGCAGGGGGACGGTTACGTGTATGAATCTTGTTTTAGGATATCGCTCTTTTAGATCTTCAAGCGCCGTGCTGTAAGTATCGAATATCTTTTGCGGGTCCGAATCCCGCATAATGTCTACATAACAGAACTTGAAAAATGCTATGTCGACCTTGCTCCCGACGCCGGCATCCACTATTTCCCCAAAGCGTTTGATCTTCGAGAAAGGGTCCGTGTTCATACCTACCTGGGAATGAGCAAAAACAGGTTGGTCAAAAGCCACGGGTTCGCGTGCCTCAATGACGTTGAGTTTTATATTGTCTCGCTCGTTTATAATATCCGTGATTCCATCAATAATGTTGTACCCGACTGATTGATGCCCGAAGAAAATCTTCTTCTCGGCAAGTTTCGCCCAATATTCTCCGGGTACATCATCAATTGAAGGAAGAGTTATTTTATTAGTATCGGCCCTTGTTTTTATTCTTGTTATAACCATTGTCAAAATCCCAACAGCCAATAAGCCTGCTGCAGCTATGAAGATATAAAGTGCCCTGAGTTTCATATAAGGAATCAATTGATTCCGAGCTGTTTCTTCACCGCTGCAATTTGCTCGGCCGGGAAAGGTTCCGCCAGCCTGGCCAATCCCTGCTCTCTTGTCATGTACCCGATGCGAACCAATTCAGCTATCTCACAAGCATAAGGATTGATGCCAAACTGCTCCAGGTGGACCTGGTTAGCCAGAGCATTCAACAGACAGTTAGTAGAGTTGGCATCTGTGTCATTGGGCTTTTTCCATCCATATTTGTCCGCAGTCTTATAAATTACTTCCTCATCGTAGTCTGCAAACGCCAGCAGATTGATGCTGTACGGAAAATGTTCATCCTTCTCAAAGTGCCTTTGCTCCAGGAAGAACGGCTTGATGCTATCGCCCAATCGATCGGATAGAGGACGCAGCAGGGTTTTCTGCATCGTTCTTATCATCTGGGGATTTGTTTTAACTACTGCCGTAGCCATCGGCGCCTGGCCAGGTGACATCCCGAATATCAGAAAAGGAATCTCCTGCTCAATCGCAAGTCGAAATCCGATAAATCGCACAAGAGAAATACAACTCGTACATATACTGGACGCCCTTGCCATCGCCTTGGCTGAGTACATATCTTCGGACATGGAGGCCAGAACAATCTTTTTCATACTCTCGAAGCTCGGCGTTACCGTCAAATGATCCACGTTAACATTGCTCAAGACAGCACGGATATTCCGCTTGGCCCTGTCCGACTGAAACCAGTTGTCAAAGGAGTATGCCAGGAGCCTCAGATCGTACCGCTCCTGTAACAGGTGGAGGGTATACGTGCTGTCTTTGCCCCCGCTGTAGGCCACCAGGCAATCGTAGCTGCCTTTGCCTTTGTTCTGCTCGATTAGCTTTTGGAATCTGGCTTCATATTTGCCCCTGATAGAGTGCTGTTGGTCCAGACTCTTTGCCGAGCGGCAAAAGTTACAGATACCATCATCATCAAACCGGATTCCTATAAAACGTTCGTTCAATACACATTTCTTACACGTCTGCATAAAACTACCACCTACTCCATTTATGTACCGCTCACATTTACACATGCGGCTGCAAACGAATCTGCAACCGCGCGAATTTGCTGAAATGATATGACTAATGGCGGCTCGACCATCAGGACAGATGAATTGCCAAAAGCCGGTACCACTATAATTCCCTGCCGGATCATTTCTTTTGCCAGTTCGAGCGCAATCTTGCCACTTTGCGTTTCTATTCCAATCAAAAGACCCAAACCGTCGGCAGACCGCAGAATATTCGGGTATTCACCAACATAATCTCTGAACGAACGAAGAAGCAACCTGCCCTTTTCCGCACAGTCGGCCAGCAGACTACCCCGTTGTATATACCGGATTGTTGAAAGACCTGCCCGGCAGGCAAGTACATTACCGGCAAAAGATGAGGCGGACATGGAGAAACTCAGGCCGAATCTCTTCCAAAAAAGACTTTTGGCAATGACCGCTCCGGTTGGAATCAATCCACCGCCCAGGGATTTGCCTAACACGAGTATGTCAGGCACTACATTATAATGTTCACATGCGAACATCCGGCCTGTTTTGCCAAACCCGGTTTTTATCTCATCCAATATCAGAATGAGGCCGTGCTCATCACACAGTTTCCGAACCTTTTGAAGATAGCCATTCGGGGGCAAGAGTACCCCTGCTTCGTGTTGAATCGGCTCGATCAAGACTGCCCCGGTATCCGCTGATATTGACTGCTTCAGGGCTTTGATATCACCAAAAGGAACGCTGATAAAGCCAGGCAAAAGCGGCTGAAAAGCTCTCTTGAAAGAAGGGATACCAGAGGCTGTAAGCGCACCAAATGTATGACCGTGAAAAGAATTTTGCGCTGTTATGATTGTTTTTCCGCCCCTGTGAAGTCTGACTAACTTAATGGCACAGTCTATCGCTTCAGATCCGCTGTTAAGGATAAAGGAGCAGCTAAGTTCACCGGGCGCAATTTTCTCGATACACTCAGCCAATCTAACCTGAATTTCACTAATGAGCGGCTTTGTTAACAACTGCTGCTCTTTCAACTGGTCCATTAGTGACTCGATAATATCCGGATTATTGTGCCCCAAGTTGAATAAGCCGTAACCTCCGACACAATCTATATAAGTATTACCCTCCGAATCGGTGATTGTAGCTCCCCGGGCTCCTACAGCGACTTTGTTCAATCCCAGTTTGTTCAAGAATGAAGGATATGCCGGATTGATAAGTCGCCCGTAAGACTCGAACAAATTCATATCTTTGGATAATTTTATTCCGCTTGCCATAAGACTGTCAGTTGTATCTCCCGTTAACGTGAGATGCCCGCTTCGGCCTTTGCTTTGAGTTGCTTCTTGTCGATTTTATCGTTCGGCGTCTTGGGCAGACTGTCCACAAACTCGATGTATTTCGGCACCATGAAGGTTTCCATATTTGCGGCACAGAATTTCAGCACCTGCTTTTCAGGCAGCTCAACATTCGGTGCCGGCACAATATAGGCCTTAATTGCCTGGCCGAAAATCTCGTCCGGCACTCCGATGACCGCCACTTCCGCAACACCTTCCATACCGGCAATATTATTCTCCACTTCCTTCGCGCTTATCCGCTCGCCCCTGCTCTTAATCATGTCATCTTTTCTGCCCAGAAAATAAAGAAAGCCCCGCTCATCCTGTCGGAAGTAATCGCCGGAATGGAGAATTCTCCCGCCTGGATATTGCCCGTCCCGGTAGGTCCTGGCGGTCATTTCCGGATCTGCCCAGTAGCCCTGCATTACGTTCGAGCCTCTTATGGTCAACTCTCCTGTTTCGCCCGGGGCGACCTCGCTGCCATTTTCATCGACGACAAAGACCTCGCAGTTCGGCATCGCTTTACCGACCGACGAAGGTATTCGGTCCAGCTCTTCGGGCGGCAGATAACTGACCCGCTTGCACTCGGTCAGTCCGAACATGGAAATCATGGTCACCTGAGGGAACATGTCCCTGAGCCTGCGAATATGCTCAACCGGAAGTGCCGCTCCGGTGTTGGTCATGTACCGAAGCGTGCCGAAATCGTATTTTTTCAAATCCTGCAGCTTCAGCAGCATAGCAACAATCGTAGGTACGATGGGAAATCCGGTTACCTTCTCCTTAGCGATCCGCTCCAGAATGCTGTGAAGGTAGAGGAAGGACTTCTCCAGAACCACTGTGCCGCCAAACATGAAGGCCATGATAACCTGGTAGAGGCCGTAGTCGAACGAAAGGGGCAAGGCATCCAGGATAATATCATCTTCAACGTTTCCTACATACTGAATGATACTTCGTGCCGCCGAGATCATGTTGTGGTGCGTTGACATGACGCCCTTGGGCTCACCTGTGGAACCTGATGTATAAATAAGAGTGGCCAGGTCCACATCAATACAGCGAGGTAACCGGCAGTCCTTTTCACCATCTGCGATTTTATCGACAAAGTCTGAAAATATTTCGTCCCAGCCCAGCGAAGATTTCGAAAACTGTTCCGGGATCCGTTTCGTCGGCCCAACCCATATTAACTTACGCTCCCCGAGCCCTTCGCCCAACGCGTCACTCACTACCCTGGCTTTGCTTGTATGGGTAATCAAAATGTTGGCGCCGGAGCTCTCCAGAATATAGCGTAATTTTGCGCCCTTGAGCGAGCCGGATAATATGATAAAGACACCGCCGGCTTTCAATATGCCGTACAATGAAATTACGGTTTCGGCACAATTATCCAGGAACACGGCAACTCTATCCTGTCGGCGAACTCCAGCATCCAGCAAAGCAGCAGACAAATGGCCCGTGCGTTGGTCGAGAGCCTTGTAAGTCCATCGCTGCTCGCCACATACGAGGGCCACCTTATCCGGAAAACGCCGAGCAGAACGGGAAAGCCATTCGTGCACTAATGTCGGGTCGAATTCAATCACTTGTTCAAATCCTTTTTAATCAATAGTTCCTTCGTCTTAGCTACTAATAATCGATTTACCTATTCAAGTGTCGGTGGTAACTGCCTGAGATGTTTGGTCGCATTGTACTTGGCATTGAAATCTCTCATCGCTCTTTTTACCTGCTCTGCGGCTAAATCCATAACTTCACAGACTCGTTCAGTAGGAATGTTATACTCCCACGCAAAGAGCAACAGATCGAGTATCTCGTAGGGGATGCGAAAATAGAATTCCTCATCGCTTACTTGAAAACTCCACGTGTCCGGGCTCGGTGCCCTCTCTATGATTTCATGAATTACACCCAGGTATTCCGAAAGTTGATATACCTGGGCTTTATAGAGATGACAGATCGGCTCAATATCCACTCCGCCATCTCCGTATTTCACAAAGAATCCCTCTATGACTTCGGCTTTGTTGGTTGTGCCGCAAACGATGTAATTCTTCATTTCCGCATAATAGTAAAGATGCATCATCCTTGTTCTTTGTTTGGAATTGGTGGCGGCTACAATCCCATTCAGCGCTTTCTTGTTCAGTCTTGCTGTCTTCACATTGCCCTTGCCATCATCAATTTTCAGGGTAAAGAAGTTTAAAGAATCTTTGGAGAGCAAGTCGGCCGGCAAAGTAATTTTCGACCTGGACTTGCTGTCATACTCGGGAAAGACTCCCCTGATCACATCATCTCTCTTCCGGTAGGTTCCAAAAACTTCGAGTGTAGGCGTAATGTCAACTGTCTCTGTTTCTATACCCAGTTTTTCCGCATGTTTGCCTGCATATTCAGCGCTTACAGGATTGGACTCCTTCTCCGGAAGAATCAATCCAAATACTTTTTCTTTACCCAACGCTTCCACACAAAGAGCGGCACATAATGCAGAATCGATACCGCCGCTCAGTCCAATCACAATGCCATCGCGCTTCATAGCGCGTAGTTCTTGTTGAATGAATATGCAAATTCGTTCCACTTCGCTCTTGCAGTCAATTTCCAGAATGTCTTTGTGGAAATCCATAGCAATCTCCAAAACACGGAACATAGCTGCAAGTCAGAGGTTATGAAAGGCAGCCCTTTCGTGTTTTCCTCTAAAATTTATGCTTCCTTTGCAGAAATCGCATTCAGTTTCCGGTCAACGAACCGGGCAATATTCTGCAAGCTATCCATATTTTCGGGGATAAGTTCATCATCCTCGACAGTGAAGCCAAAAGTCTCTTCGAGAAAGAACACTAACTCCAGAATCCCTGTGGAATCGATGATGCCCTCCTCCATAAATGAAGTATCATATTTGAGCACTTTGCCATCACCGAAAAGAAAGTTTTCTACTACGAATTCCCTGACTTTAGCAGAATTATCCATATTATCCTCATACCAATATTGTTTTCATATAATGAACTGTTACAAAAACCGTAAAAATGAAAATGCTGATGTTCAGAGAAACTCTCTCTGCTTATTTCTCATCACCTGCTTCTTTATGCTGTTTGGTATCGGTCGATTTCCATGCCTTTTGAATAAGGCCGGACAAGTTCCTCGCCGGATTGCCCCCGACAAAAGCACCGGCTGGAACATCCTTTGTGACTACCGAACCGGCACTTATAATAGCGTTATCCCCTATTTCCACCCCAAAAAGAACTATCGAACCCGTGCTTATCCATACATTATTTCCGATAATGGTCTTATCCCTCTGCTTGGTCGCCTGCGACGGAACCGGATGTCTCGGCCCGAGGATCTTAACGTAGGGACCGGCTGACAGCTCATCACCGATTTCAACCGGGCCCATAACGATATTGTTGAGCCCGAACCAGCATTTTTTCCCAACCGTTATGTCACCGAGATTGGTGTTCCATACGTTGAAATCCTCAGCGATGGTCTTCTCGCCAACGCGTGCACGATAAGGGGCTGAACGGTCGAACCTGAATCTGCACCCAAACTCCACAAATTTTCCCTTTTCGATATATCTGCATCTGTTGTAGAGGCGAACGATTTTCCAGAATATTTTCTTCACTATCACCTTCACAAAAGTAGGTACCATGAACTCTACGGTTTTGTACAGCGTGCTGTTCTTAATGTTTCCCATCGCCAATTCTCGTCATCATTTCACCGAATCAGTTTTTTGATTTAGACAACTCATTTAGAAACGTGGAAATGCGTGCCGCAACAATATCTGCACAAGGCTGCCGCTCCTGCGGAACAAAGGACTTCAACTGCTTCATTTTAATCGGCACATCTTCCACTCCATAGGCTACCAACAAGTAGCCGAGCTGCTCGAACTTTCTTGCAATAGCAAGCTGATGATCGTTTACAACTTCGCCATATTTACTCAATCTTGGCATCACAAGTAACGGCTTTCTGTGATCCAGCGCCATTGTTATTGTGCCCATCCCCGCGTGGCTGATAATGCTGTCCGCCTTGTTAAAATATTGGTCGAACACGGTTTTCTCCACCGAAGGGGCTGCTTCAAAGTTTTCCGGACAATAAGAACTATCGCCAATCTGAGCGACAATCTGTTCATCAAACCCGTTTGTGCCGGCGGCTTCATCAACAGCTTTGACTAAACGGTCAAACGGAAATTGCGTTCCAACGGTCAGGAAAATCATACTACCGTCCCAACAAATTCGATCCTTTTATATCTGCCGGCCAGTTCAGGCCATTGCACGAGGAATAAATCCGCAATGTAGCGAACTATTCTTCCCGACAGGGAGATTCGCTCCACGTTGGTAATACTATCAATCCATACGACTTTTGCACCAAACATTTTGCCCAGGAAACACAACATACAACCGGCCGCCGCACCCGTGCTGATCACAACATCAGGCCTCTCCTCGAAAACAATACGGAGACATCGCAGCAATACAGTGATGACCCGTATCGGATGCTGTCTGTTGCACTCTCCCACAACATAGACTTCGCCCAATTTACTTAGCTTATCACGCACGACTTCCGTTGTCGTGACACAGAACGTTTCGTATCCATTCCAGCTCGCAGCCAGCTTGAGCAATTGGGATATATGCCCTCCCGCGGAAGCAGCAAGACAAATTCGCAACTGTTTCTGTTTATCAGTACTTGACATGCTGTATAGTCACTAATTTTCTTTGAACAACTCGCAAAGCACCAGTTCGGCTTTGCTGTCCCACGAGGTTTTAGCTACTCTTTGCCTTCTCTTTTTAACAAGCTCGGCGTTGTCCTCAGCGTAAGCTTTTTGAATACATTCGGCAAACTCCTCCGGGCTCCTGGCTTCATACACAACGTCAAGATATCGTTGCAGCTCAGAGAACGCAGGCGTGCTGACGACAGGTTTACCCAGGGCCAGATATTCTTTTAATTTGATAGGATTGGCCGCTTCGGTCCATTTGTTGATTTTCCAGGGCAATATGGCAACATCAAAACACTTGCCGTAATGGGGAATCTGCTCGTAAGTCTTCTGGCCCAGCATCCAAACATTCTTCCTGGCAGACAAGCCGGAACAATCCAGGGATGTTTTCCCGATGAACACAAAAGACATGTCCGGCAATCGCTTTGCTACTGCATCAAGAAAACCGGTATCAAGTTTATGGCCATCCAGAGCACCGAAATAACCTACTATTGGTTTTTTTATCCCGGCAATATCCTCCGGCTTGTCCGAATCGCGCTGAGCCGTCGCAAACATCTCATAGTCAACACCATGGTCCAGAAACAGGGCATTCTTACATTGAGCCGCTTCTTCATCGTAAAGCAGCCTATTGACGTAAACAGTAATGTCCGCGTTGGCTTTCAACTTCCTGTCATAGCCCAGTATCGTATCTCTATCGACATTAGGATCATCTTCGTACCGATCTGTTCTCTGGTACACAAGTTTTACTTTTTTCATTTTGATTGCCGTATCACAAGCCGCCGGGCAGGCAACCCATACAACAGGAGTATTCATACGAAGCTTTCGCATCAGACGCTGCATTTGATATCTCAACATATTTTCATTCAATGGTCTTGCCCAGGAAATATGATGCACAGGCAGAGTAAACGGACTATATACCCAAAATCCGGCACCCGATTCTCTAAGACCCTTCAAAATGCTCCTGACCTTACGAACGAGTTTCTCGGTAAATCTCTTTCCACCCGCTATCTTATGTTTCCGCATCATAATGGAGTTAACGTAAACCGTAGTACCTGTCCGTGAAAAGCGACGCATCAATTGCATATCAGTATGCGCGCGATTGTGATACCACCAGTCCTCGCCGCCGAAACAGATAAACGATATGTCCTCGTTCCTCCCGGATTCCGTTTGGTGACTCATTATAAACCTTCAACACTTGCATCAGTCGAATTGACCATAAAAGCTACACAATTATTTTCCATGAACCGACTTGCCGCTTATCGAGTCGGATGCAGAAAGGCTGGCAACGAAATTTGCAGTGATAGATCTATTAGAATGCATGATTATTACTGTAGGGTTCGATTGTTCAGAGAGGGCACCCGACCAACCTGCAAACTCGTATCCAGGGTCCGGAACAGCTCTTATCCTAATCCTTTCGCCAAGAGCATAATCCGTCTTATCCGGGACATTAGCCACCTTTCCACCAGAAGCAGTAATAGTTAGAGTGGGAGACATTGTCCACACAGAACCATAATCTTTGCGGTAAGTATCCCACATACCCAGCACGAACCTGGACGTCTGTTTCCAGTCAGTTTCGACCTGCATATAACGGTCTTTGTAATCAAAAAGGGCATCATGGTTCCACAAATCCTTCGCTCTCATGATGTGTGCCGCAAGGACAAATCCGCCCCAACCCGGGCTACTGACTTGCCTGTATGCTGTGCCCCAAAACTTATTGCTGCTCTCCGGACTGTCTGCGTGCACTATTCCCCACTCGGGAAGACCGATGTCCTCCTGTTCGTATGGAATTTTCTGAGCATCCCTCCGGTCCGGTCCCCACAGGGAGCCATGAGTTATGTCCACGTCTGCCTGAGTTACATAAAACGTCTGATCATCCTCTCCAAAATGAACATATTCCGGATGTGACGGGCCGTAGTCCGGAATATCAGTTCTTCCAATATTCTTCATATTGGGATCGTTAAGAATAAGACCGGCGAATAAAATCGGCCACTTGCGACCGCTGGCGTGCCCGCCCATTCCGGTCCAGTTTTTTTCGCCGCCATCCTGTACAATTCCATAAAGATCGATACCTAATTGCACATATCGCACGAGGAGTTTTTCTTTCTGAGTGTTGGAAAAATTCAGGTGAAGCATCAAAGCGCCAACGCCGATCTGCGTAGATATTTCTCTGCCGTAATCAGGCATATTATCAACCGGATGTAGGGCTCTAGCCGGCCAAAGGGGTATGTGGTCGATCCATGGCCTCTCAAAATAACGTTCTACTGCGGAAAGGCCTGGAGAACCCGGCACAGGTTTTAGACTCGCAAGTAAGGAGTAGTCCAACTGCTCTTTGTTAAAACGGATAGTCTTATCCGTACCGGAATAGGGAGGCCTGAAACTCCCTTCCTTAGCAGGGCTGTCAAGGACGGTCAGCACTGCCGCCGCTTTCAATTGCGCGCTGTCGTTTGCCTGCAGTGTGCTTTCAGTAGAAACCAAAGAGCTGTTAGGTTGCAGAACCAAAGGATTGCTTTTCGAAAGATCAATGTCATTCGGACGAGCAACATTCAGACTCGGATCATAGTTCCCGGGCCTGGCGTATCTTCCATACGCGGCACTATCATAACCTTGCGTTTGACCAAGTCTCGGTGACGGATTTATCATAGAACCATTAATGGTTCTACCATTTAACTCAACAGAAACAGGCTGTATCCCTATTATGGTCACTGGCCCGTCAACCCAGTAATCACCGTTTGCGAATTGACCTACGGTATAATCCTTGTCGAATGTCCACGTAATTCCGAATTGTGAAATCCGGCTTTGCCGAACAGCAGCGTACAATGGCTGAGCAAAGCAAGTAAGCAACAAAGCAATCAGCAGGTATTTTCCTCTTATATTTAAATGTAAGTTTTTTAACTTCAGATTCATGGTTTTGTCCCCTTTTCGTCATAAGACGCACATTTTCCTGCTATGTCACCCCCAACTACAATGAGTGTTTCCGCCATAAATGTGACGCGTTGTTTGATGATTTTACTGCCGGGAAAGCACTTTTCAAGTTCCCCTGCAGACATCAGCCTCAAATCACTGCGTTTGGCGCCGAACATATATTTTCCTCGTAAGTGGTTGTACGAGACGATATTGCCAATTCGCAAATAGCTTTTACCCGGGAGCCAGGTGACAAGGGGCAGTCGCATGTGAAATTCGAAGGGAAACCAGCGATTCGGAGTTGTCACAAACCACCGCTTCCCGATTCGCATAATTTCAGCCGCCATTGTCTTTTGCCTCTCGAAGCTGCCCACATGCTCTATTACAGCATTACTATACACAACGTCAAAACTCTTGTCGGGCCAGGGTAATTTGCAGGCATCACAAACAACCGCCTTTATTTCCGGGTAGCTCTTTTTGATTATAGATATATGTTCCGTGGAAATATTCACGGCGGAAAGATTATCCTTCCATCGATATATATCAATAAACTGAAGCTCTTTGTCGCTGTTTGGATTTACTTCCGCCCCGACGTCAAGTACCTTCGTCTCCTTCGTTGGTCTCATAATTTCGTTGAACAGGCTCAACTTACGATTTCGGCTTATACGCGATAGTTTTGAAAATACACTCATTTATCAGTTAGTCTCTCAGTCAGACTTTCTCAGGTCGGCAGTGAACGGTGTTTTCCTTAAGCACTCTACGCATAGCACGCAAAATAGTTTCTATGAGTTAACCTGACCAAAAAGAGCATTCACAACGCCGGTGGAATAGGCCTTCATTTTGATGGCTGCTTCACTGCGTGCAGCCGGGCGTACAAACGCCATAGCCAGCCATACTGGAAGACGAACGGCGAAAAACGACGCTACCAGAAAACGGGCAATTAGATAAGCCGGCCAGCCATGGTGTTTTTTTATGAATTTGAGGATGCTCAGCCTCAACTGAACAATCATAGCAACAGGTTTTTGTGCTGCGCTTTGACCGCCAAAATGAATGATCTCGCCGACCGGAGCAAACATTACAGTCCATCCCTTCTTCCAGAATCGATAACACCAGTCGGTTTCTTCGCCGTACATGAAGAACCGCTCATCCATCACGCCAACCTGTTCAATTGCTTCTCGCCTTACAAGCATAAAGCAACCCGTCACAACATCTACATTGCGCACGTCGCTTCTGTCCCACCAGGTCATTTGCTCACGTCCGAAGAACCTGTTCTTCGGGAATAATTTGTATAGATAAGTGCTTGATAACAGCATATTCAATATCGAGGGAAACATAAAACACGTTCGTTGTAAGGTTCGATCCGGATTTAATACCCGGCAACCGGTCACCGCTGCCTGCGGATTCTCATCGGCAAAGCGCACCGTGTCAGCTATGGAATTATCCAAAACAACCGTATCACTATTAAGCAGGAGCACATATCTTCCTTTAGCGACAACCATCCCCTGGTTATTAGCCGCGGCAAAGCCCCGGTTTTCGGAATTTTCGATAAGAATTACCTGCCGGAAGTCATTCTTTACCATTCCAGCCGAACCGTCGGTCGAGGCGTTATCGATGACTATAATTTCATAATCCACATCGCCCGCTCGTTCATAAACCGACGTAAGACAATCTCGAAGGAGCCCTTTCGTATTCCAGTTGACTATGATGATGGATACGTTCACTTTCCGGTCACCTATCTGCCAAGATCCAATAATTCTGAAACAGTCAGCACCCGCATACCTTTGTCTGACGCCATCGCAAGAGCCGCCCGAACGGACTCAACGACGTATCGGCTCGTATTTTCATTCTTACGGTCGAAATCATGAGCCAATGACACTACCCCGCCTGCCCTTTCTGCCAATTGTGCGACTCTAAGGCTATCGGGCTGCCGGCGCCATGTATCCCCCGAATCTATTGACCAATAAACAATCGGCACATGTTTGATCAATAAATACAATAGACATATAATGTTCAACTTGCCGTTAGGCGGACGAAACGGATACTTTTTTCGCATGGTTCCCAAAGCATTGTCAATCGCCGCCCATCCGCGTTTTATATCCGACAATACTCGAAACGGAGAGACCTTCAAGCTGTGTAAATGATCGTAACCATGAGAACAGATATCATGTCCCTGCTCTGCGATTTGCCTGACAATTGCCTCTCGGCCTGCAATATTTCTGCCAAGCAGAAAAAAGGTTGCCTTGGCTTTACTTTCGGCAAGTATGTTCAGAATTGCCGGGGTCAAACTGCTGCCGGGGCCGTCATCAAAAGTAAGAACCAGCGCTTCATGTTCTTTAGCCTTTCGTTCGAGCAACCTTCTGGCCAGTTGTCCGTATATCCACGGCACACCCACATAGAGAAAGATAAGACCGAGGATACCAATTGCGATTGACATTAAGATAGTAATTCTATGTTTCCCTTCTCTTGAGTACTACCTTTATGATTGTTTTTACAAACCATTCTGCGCCAATTGCGCTTGATCCAGCAATCCATATTGAGCCATTCGGCAACACGGTTCAGAAGTACATGGCAAGCCGAATTTGCAGAAATGACCAGGTTGATGAGCATGGGACGCAGTCTTGGGGCATAAATACAGACAGTTTCTTCCAACCAGTGATTTGTTCCAAATTTACTCTTATATAAAGCATGGCCGAAACCGTAATCCATTATACTTACGTCGGATTCCCGACAAAGCTGCTCAAGCACTTTGATCAGAAGCACCGTTCCAGGACTGCCACGTCTCCACTTTGGATCGAAAGAACCGAACTCGGTAAATTGTGTTTTTCCGTATCTTATATCGAACTGGAAAGCACATGGTTCGTCACCCACATACAATATATATGCCCTTAAGGAGCCATCGCCGGCTGCCTTTTCCAACAAGGCGCGATTCACCGCGGAATTAGTAAATCCAATTCCAAGACCGCATTTATATGTAGATTCTTTTATTTGACAAGCCACATCTATTAAGTAATCAATATCGCTAAGCTGGCGATAGCAGACGACCTTAACCTCGGAAGAACTTGTTTTTTCCAACTGTCTAATATCGCGACGCCATCTACGTTTGCGAGAATTGGGAATCTGTCTGTAAAATTCTTCAACCGTATCCGGTATATGCGTCTGCCAATGCGACTCTGCCGGCGCAAAATGGCTTCGACTAAAAAAACCCGGCACAGTTTTACAAAGTTTATAAATTGGACGCTCGATTCCAAGATGGAAAAAATATACCAAATCGGCCTGGTGGCGGCGCAGCACATTCATCATCTCACCAATCAGCACCTTACAAAGCTCAGCCGAAGGCCGGCCAATGATACCGCCATATACGATAGAGAAGCATCTTAATGCCGGACTAAAAAGTGTCTTGTACCCCAATTTAAGGTCTAATCGACGTTTTTCGATCCGGCCAATCGTTATCGCCGCCGGACGGCCATCGTATTTCAGAAGCATAACATACGGTCGCACATCATCGCCACTTGCTTTGATAACGGAAAGGTATCTGTCTATGTCGGCATTCGGAACAGGGTAGTGCTCATTGCGTTGCATTTGCTCCCATATCGGACGAATAGCTTCGATTTCCTCGAAGTTCGTCGCAGTAACTATTTCACAATCACCACTAAACTGCATGTTAGAACCTCTGATTATATCCCAAGCTCTTTTCCATGCTTTGCTATTTGTCTGATCGAATTGTTTTACATTTCAAGCATCAGTCTCGCAAGCCTTCCGTGGATTAAAAGCACACTCACAGAAAAAAAGACGACCAAGAGGATAACCGGACCGAGCTATGCAAATACAATTCAGTATCACCTCCCCACTCCATACTTGCTGTCCGGATTCTTCGCCTGCAACAAATTGCGCCATTGTCGCTTGATCCAGCCCACAGAACCCATCTTTTGCACGACATATTGCAGACCTGTATTTAAAGTCCCCACAGAGCTTTGCAAGATGTTAATAATTATCGGATACAATCTTGGTGCAAAAATGTAAACCGAGGCTTCCGGCCAGGATTTCGTGCCGAATCTTTCTTTGTAGGCGGCGGCACCGAAACCATAATCAAACACTCTCACATTAGACTGCTCGATCAAATCTTCCATAACTCTAATAAAGAGCACAGTACCCGGACTGCAGGATCGCAAGAGCGGATCATAACCTATATGTTCTGGAAAGAAGACATTTCCATATTCAATGCCAAATTCAAATGCACACGGCTTACCGCCGGCATATAAAACGTAGGCTCTTAACTTCCCTTGCTTTGCAGCCTTGGTCAACAATGACCGCGTCAGATAGTCATCACGAAATCCAACATGCAAAGCGTGCTTGTAAGTTTTGGCGGATATCTCGGAGGCGATACTTATTACGTGGTCGAGTTTATCTTCAGAACGATAACATACCATTTCAACCGGACCCGAACTTGCTTTTTCTAAAGCCGTAGTATAACGCCGCAGATAGCGTCTTCTGCTGCCTGATTTGTCTTTGTAGAACGCTTCAATACTGTCAGGAAGGCGCGTCTGCCAATGGGGTTCCACCACGGGTGAATAGCACCTGCACAAAAAGTTAGGCGTTTTTCTGGTTAGATGGTATAGGGGAGAATCGAGCCGCAATTGGTTGAAGAAGACAGCATCTACATCCCCTTGCTTTAGAGTATTGGTCAACTCCTGAAGCAATTTGGCACTCGTCTGGTCTGAAGGCTGTCCAAGGATTCCTCCATATACGACGGTCAGGCAACGCAACGATGGCTTGAGTATTGTCGCGTATCCCACTCGGCATGTGATCCGTCGCGTTTCAATCCGTCCGATCATTATTGCTTTAGGGTCACTGTCACAATAGAGTACGATTATATAAGGTTGCACTGTTTCTTTCAGCGACTCCACAACAGAGAGATAGCGTTCTATGTCCGTATTTAGTGCCGGCATGGATTCGCCGCGCTGCATTTGCACCCATATATCGCGGAACAATTCAATTTCTTCGAAGCTTTTCACAGCCTTTATTTCCCACCCATCACAAGGCTTTGCGTCAGATTCTGTTTTCATAATTAATTGGGAATCTCTGTTCTGAAGATTCGACGTTTTTCCTTGAAAACACGAAATATCCTTCTTATTCGGCGATAAGACGAGTGAAACCACTCAATTTCCGCAAACCGCCAGATAATGTAATAATATGTGGCAATTAAATGCCCCCTTATGCCGTATCCCGCCACTACTCTGTTAACTTTGTAGCTGTCCTCGGCCCAGAATCTTTTGTAATCAGCCTCGCCGTGTCCGATGTCCATTGACAAGATGCCGTTGCTACATGCATCGCGTATAGTATGCATCATGAGAATTTGTCCGATTGAGACTGAAGATGAGTATTTCAATTTAAAAGCTCTCCAGCCGAATTGAAGTCTTTTATGGCTAATAAACACATACTCGAATGCTGCATCATCTCCATTGATGGTCATCAACCATACATGTCCGATCCCGGCTTGAGCTATTTTCAACAAAAGCTTTTGATAAAAAGGCTTCTGCAATACGGCCGCACCACGTCTCTTTAACCAACTTTGTTCCTCGATCGCTGCGATACGAAGAAGAACCTCAGGAGTTACTTCTCCGCCGACATAGTGTTCAACCTTCACGTCACCGCTTTCAAAAAGACGCCTTTCTCTCCGGCGTAAATTCTGCCGCGATTTTGAAGATGCCTTTTTTCGAAAATACTCATCGAAAGAGCAGCCGAGTTGAAAATAAAAGCAGGGATTTCGAAATACCTGTCGGCGGGAGTACCCTTTCTGAACCAATCCAACCAAAAAATCATTAGTCGCCACGTCCTCCGAGGAAAAATCCTCGCTATAGTATACATCAAAAACTTTCTTGGATTTGATCGTATCAACCATATTTTTAACGACTAATCGATAATTCGGATCGAGCAATAGTCCCAGGTAATAACCTTTGCGTGTGCTTATCGGCATGGCTATTTTAGCGTTCAGACAGTTGCGAACTTCCAGGGGAAACAACGCCACAAGCTTGGTTCCGCACCATGCAAGGATAAACAGCGGAGTGCCCTTTATCAATCCTTCCTCGATATAAGTGCTTATCCAGGGGCGCGAGAGAAATGGCGGCGCATCAACGGCACGAGCAAACAGATCGTCCCAATGCTCATCGAACTCAGAAATACCTTCTGAGCCTTCTATAATCTGTAATTGAACATCCTGGTTTTGCTTAGAGTTTATTTCGCTCACCGATTAATTTAAGAATATATAATGAGTCATCAACTTGGATTTCTGTCATCAGTCATTAACAAGGCACGAATTCAAGAAACCATCTAAGCCGGGTGATTCTGTAACAGAGAGATTCTATTTGGGATCTGCCAATTGAAATTGGGGCTACATAAGGAGCCGATCATTCCAAGGGCACAGTAGACCAGTGTCGACAATTGCCCAAAGAAACTAACAGATATCCAGGCTACTGCAACGGAAAACAACAGACTTCCGAAAGCCCAACACAAAGATTTCATGGCTGGATCTTTCATTTTCCTATACGTAGATATAAGCTCTCGAAATGCTTTTGCGAGTATTGCACAAAGAGCTATTACGCCAAGAATACCATACCTGACACCATTGAGAATATACTCATTCGTGACATCTGTACGTGCCATGCCAAGCCAGGGGCCCCAACCGGGATCCTTAGCACCATAGCCAACCAACCACCATTCATCGAAATGTTCGATAGCAAGATCAATAAGTTTCGCCCGGTGATAACCGGCACCGCCCAGTGGGTTCGCCCACGAAGCTATGACATGATAAAAAGGTCTGTTACTTGCAATTCCAATGAATATGCATGAGAACACCAACAATATGAACAATGGCTTTACAAGTTGCTTATGCTTTTCCATTACCAGACAGAATACCACCACTATCACCATAACCCACGGACCACTGGACATGCTGCTCAATGCTCCGAGCAACGCTATTCCTGAAATAATATAGGCCAAGGGTCGCCAGTCACCTTTTTCATGACGCAAATAATATATCAGCGGCATAAACATAGCAAAACCACCGCCAAACAAAATAGCATGACTAAACGGCCCAACAGCCCTGGCAAATCCAAACCGTCCTTCCGAAACAAATGCCCCGCCCCTGAACCACGGAGAAAAACGCCACAGAGGAGCATAAGGCTGCCAACCGGTAACGGATTCAATAACGCCTAATATAGCAAGAGGAACCAGGGCAATGCTAATGCACTTTATAATAGTTATTAGTTTCTTCCTGTCGGTCACAATAAATCGGGCAGCCAGATAAGCACACCATGTATCCATCAATAATCCGCCACGGCTTTCTATGGTAGCTGGCAATGGATCGACCAGCGTAATCAAATATGCCCCGACATAAACAACCATGCTCAACGTTACTAATGTATCTAATCGATTCCAGGTGAATTTACGCCGAATCCCATCATCGAAATAACAACGCAGAAGCAGTACGGCAACTACAAAACGACCGACTAATATGTCTATAGTGCCTATGCTCACGGCCAGATAAGCGGGATACCATAACAAACCTATAAGATACGCAACAAAGGCATACTTTGGGCGCAGCATTATAACCAATACGGAAAGACTAAGAGCAATTGTTAAAGTTACACCTTGCATTGTAATTTAAAGTCCGTCAAAATTTATCAATTTAGTGGATGAATCTATAAACTCGTTGTGCGAGCCTGCTCCTTTTCAACACTTTCGCCTCAAAAAGTTTACGCCGTACTTGCCTCGGCGATGGCCGGCATGGCAGCGGATCAGGTTTTTCGAAATCATATTTGCTCCAATCAATGCGATCGATCCCTTGTTGTTCCAGAACAGCTTTATAGCTCGAACTTCCAGGTAAAGGCAAACAGATGATAAAACTGACAGAATAGTATGGCAGCGAAAAAGCATACTTTATTGTTTCATTCATTTCATGGATGGTCTCGTCCGGGAATCCGAACATAAAATAGCAACCGGCACGAATACCCGCTTTGGCTGTCAGGTTTACAATATTAGTGCATTCCTCAAGAGGGACAGGTTGACACAACCGCTTACGCACTTCAGGGCTCCCGCTTTCAATGCCAAAATAAATAAGAGTACAGCCGGCACGTCGCATAAGATCAAGCAACCCGGGATTTGTCAAGTTACGATCAAATGCTGAGCCCGTACATGACCATTCTAATGGCGTATCAAAATTAATGAACCATTCACAAAGCTCGCGAACATAATCAACATCAGACAAAAACGCATTTCCCGTAAAGACCAAAACACGAACGCCATATTTATGTGCCAGCTCTTCGATCTCAGCACAGAGATGCTTCAGGCTGCGGTGACGAGGCTTCGAACCGTTAATCTTCTGAGACATGCAGAAACCGCACCGCCCGGGGCAGCCCCGCGAATCCGAGATCAGCGCACCTGTGCTGACGTCGTCCAAGCCATGAGATGATCCAAACCAAACCGGTTGCTGCAAGGTCCAGTCCACAGGAGCGAGAGTATCCAGTTCCACATCGAGGCGTGGCTTGTTACAACACACTTCATCGTCATTCTGATATATCAGGCCCGGCACGCCGGAAAGCCTCCGGCTCTCCGGTTTTCCGTCCGCGATGGTGACCTGATCGAGCAACTCGATAAGCCCATGCTCACCATCCCCGGCAAAGGCAAAGTCAAGCAGACCGTCAAACTCAACGAACAAATCTGAAGGCCGGCTCGTTGATGGGTGTGGCCCCCCGATAAGAGTTATGGCATCGGGAAGCGTCTCACGGATGCAGCGCAGGGTCTCATACGATTCTTTAAACATTGTCGTGAAGACCTTGAGTCCGACCACGTCGGGACGTAGTTCAAGAAGCTTCTCTCGGAAGGTCTCCATATCCAAGTTTGTGTTCCAAGTCAGAAACGTCACATCTGCTCCCGCTTTCTTGCAGGCCGCTGCGATATAACCCAAACCTCCATCGTTCAGGGCTGGAACCGTAACTTTTCGCTGAAAACACCTATTCATCGGTGGCGATAATAGGATCTTTAGGGGCTTCTTGCTTCTCGACGAGGGTACATCATTCATAATTAGTTTATCCCCAACTCAAACTATAATTTTTATTATATGGTTATCATGACACAGAACAGAGAATATCCAAAGTTATTGTCTCATTTTCGATATTTTCTCTTATCGGCTATAGCGATAACATTTTGCTCTGTCGTACCTACAAAAGAATCCACTTTCTGGTAATATACGAATATAAATCCGGTGTTAACCCCACAATTGATGATTTAGCAACGTGGTCAAATCGTATTAAGGTCTACGCCCTCTCCACTTTCTACCGGACGAGCGAACTTGTCTAAATCCAGGTCCCTAATATCCTTGTCCCACCATTTTGATGCCTTGATCTTGAGTTGTGTCTCCTTTGAGAAGCGATATCTTATCACTTTTGCCGGGTTGCCGGCCGCAATAGCAAAATCAGGCACATCTCTGGTGACAACAGATCCGGCCCCTATCAAGGCACCATCACCGATTTTATTAACACCCGGTAGTATAGTGACATTGTGACCGACAAATACATCATTGCCTATTATCAAACCCCTTCGTTGAATATCGGCTTCTTTTTTTGCATAGCCAAGCTTTGGATTATAAAAAATTGCATGAGTCGATATACGATCCAGAGGGTGGTTTACAGTAAATACTCGCACTGTTTGTTCGTATACCCCGCTATAACGACCTATCTTCGTACTGGCCGGGAAATGGTGTGGGTAATAATAACAGGGACCACTTGTGTACATACCTATGTCCACTTGATGATAAACGGAGAATATTCTCCTGATCGTACGAGAAAAATGCCCTCCGCCTTCAAGACGCAAGATATTTCTCCGAATCCATCTGCGAATAATAGCACTCTTTGTCAGGCCGTATAATCTGAATAACAGTTCTCCAGTAAGCCATGCTTCTTTTCCTTCTTTTCGTCGACAGGGCATGTTTTCCTTATCATCCTTTTGTAACATTTCAAACCTCAAGCATTTTCAATATTTCCGCCTGAATTTTCGGAATTACCTTATCCAAATGTGTTCTGGTTTGATCTCGCTTTTCGAAAGCAGTCTCAACTACGGAGAGTAGTTCAGCTTCGCTACTGCATTGGTAAGCATCAGCCACACAATCTCCAAGCCCGATACTTTCAAAAACACCATGAAATTTCTTACTGTACGCAATTCCAACTGCCGGTATAGACTGTGATAATGCAGCAATACAAGCGTGCATTCGTGAGCCAATAAAGAAATCACACAGTCCGATGATATATTTGATATTGTTGTGGTTGTACTTGCCCTGCGTCAGGAATATCCTGCCGGGGTATCTCTCGCTCAGCTCCCCGTACAGTTGCCGGCACGCATTAGGATCATCTTCGACGGCCCTGCACGGAGTCACGACATGTGGTACCAACAGAACAAGCAGTCTCTCATTCTTCATCAGAAAATCGATGACACTATTTATCAATTCACGGTAGTCGGTTTTCAAGCCAAACATATTCTTCTGCGTGTAACCACCATTGAAAAGAAGACCGCTAATGTTCAAGCCAACCACAATCGAATCTTTTTTACGATTATCGTTCAGTGTTCCGACATCGATATGCTCTGGTTTATGTGAATCCAGGGCAAAAGCAACGTCCGGCATAAAACGTATTTTCCCATTGTTGCTGTGATTGCCAAGAAGAATCCGTACGTATTCGACGCTGCTGCGGTCTCTTGCGTAAACGACACTGGCCCGCTTCAAAATACACTTGGCCATTAGCCGAGTGATTGACCTTTTGAAGGGGCCGTAAGTTTGCGGCAATAAGATCAGCTCTTTGCCGAACTGTGTAATAAGCCATTTTTGGAGAAAACCGAATATCAGAAATCTTCGTAACCCATATATATCGCTGAAGCTGTCACCACCTGTAATGTCAAAAACCTTATCCGTCTCAGCCAGTACCTTGACATAAGGATTGACCGCACACAGCAGATTCCGGAACCTTCTGAAGGGCAGCAGCTTCAACAACATAGCGTTCAGTAACAACACACAGAAATGGGAACACAGGAACACATTCTTGCCGAACCTCATATGCACTATTCTTACTCGAATCTCCCGGCCTGACAGCTTCAGGCAATGCTCACCGTCGGTCGATCCCATTCCTAATAGTATGACTTCCGCATCGGGCCATCGATTAAGGATAATCTTGATACTCGACTCGGCTAAGGCGCTAACCCCCAGGTTGCCCGTATCAAACGAAGCACCAAGCAGGCATATCTTCATATTTTTCTTTTCCGTCATGCTTTGTAAAACACTTTCATACTCAGATTGTCTCGTGATTGCAGAGTTTATTTAGGGCGGTTCAAAATGAATATACCTGCTATTAATGCCGCGATCAGTACAGAAATCCCAATAGTCAGGACCAATACGGGAGAGTCTATATCAATCAGCCAGAATAAATCGAAAGTCATTATAACCGGCAATGCCAGCAATAGGCCGGGGATATAAGAGCGTACGTAACGGCTTAATTCGAGATTGATAACTTTTCTGGCTTTGAAAACCTGCATCAACAAAACAATTAAATTACTAATAACGATAATAACAGCAGTTCCTAAAGGCCCAAAACGAACCGCTGCCGGGTAGATAAGCCCAATAATAGCCACAGCACGAATTATGGCAAAACGGCGCTGTAAGTGAGGTTGACCTATGGCCAGGTATATCCCGGCCAGGCTCACAGCTTGATTTCGAACCACAATTTGCAGGCACAAAACGGCAAACGGAATAGCCATAGCGACATATTTGGGGCCATAGGCTAACAAGAGTAGCTCACTCGCACAACAAGCCATGAAAGCAATTAATGGGATAACAAATAAAGCGGTCCACTGAGTAGTACGCAGAACACCCCGACAGAGAGCGTTCTTGTCATCTTGCTTTTCAGAGAAGGCGGGAAGCACAACAGGGGCGATTGTTCTTATGTATAAATCAACCGGAATGTAGCTAAGTAGAGCAGCATAACTATATAAGCCTAACTGATCCTCAGATATTACCTTGCCAAGTATCAGGATCGGTGCTTGAAAACTAAGTGCCGTCAATATTGGCAAACCAAACATTCCGCGAGCAAATTTCATCAACTCAACAAGACTGCTTCTGTCAATTTCAAATCTTGGCATGAACGGCACCAATATGAAAGACAAAATGCATAATATTGCCATCTCTATCACAAAGCCGATAACCAGCGCCCATACATTCCGAATTACCAAAGCCAGGCCAATTGATATAATCGCGCCCAATATGGCGCTGCCCTGAATGAGGAATACCGCCCTGCCAAATTTATATTCTTTTTCAAGAACAGCAGCACGGGGGCTGACAAAACCCCTTAACGCTATAGCAATAAAAGCAACTCGCAGCAATGGTAACAATTCGGGTTTATCGTAGAACGAACTGATCCATGGCGCCGAAAGAGACGCGATCCCGAAAAAGGACAACGCGCGAGCAACCTGCATCCACCAGGCCACATTTAAATAACCAGTATTTGCGCCCTGCTTGTTCTGGATTATCGACTGTTTTACACCCACCTCAGTAAGAGCTTCAAAAGCCATTGAAAAGCTCATAACAATCGCCATTATTCCGATTTGATCCGGTGCCAGAATTCGAGCAAGAATCATGCTTCGTATAAATCTCATGCTCCGCCCGGCAACCGTTCCGACACTTAACGCCACCACGGCACGGGCACTCTTGGCCTTTATATCCGTACCTTTCAACTGGCCAATTTTATCCGAGATTATCTTGCGTATTGCCCCGGATGATAAAATGAAGCTTAATTCTCGTGCCACGCCTTCCCTCTGATTTTAGAGTAAATACACCCTTATACAGTTACGTAACAGACCAAATAAGTAGCTCATAGTTTGAAAGAGGTGGAACAGCGTCAAATTCCGAAATTGCTGTTTGATTTCTTACAATAAACTCAAAACCTTTCATCGTCACAGGCAATACAACATCAATGCGCAGACTCCGAACTATACTTCTTATAACACGAATCCAATCATCATCGTTTTCGCTCGTATGGCAGTGGTAGCTTGAGCAGTAACGACTGAGTCGAGCCAGCGGCAATCTGGCCTTTGCAAGAACATGAGCCGTGATTCCCGACACATGGCTCAAACAGCGCAGTACGCACTCCGTCCCCGTCGGGCGCATCGCCAAATTAACATTAATCTATTTCTAATAAGTGCTTACAAAGCTTTTTGTCGAAACCGGTCATCACCGGCAACGTCTCAATCTATTGTTGCACAGCGTTCGAATTCTGCACATCGCTCGAAGTTTCAACATACTCAATTGCTCTGACTTTCCCATTCTCATCAGGGAAAAAATCGAGTACCGGCTCAGCAATATCCTTCGCCGCTGATCGGACCGTATTCTCAAACACCGAGCTTATCTGGACCTGTGTCACATAACGAGCCGGATTCCCGCCAATATTTGGGGTTCTCCAGCCCACACCGGAAAAGACTCTTTCGTCGGATGTAAGCAGGCCATTAACAATATAGAAATTCAAAACCACAGTCTCTTCTGTTTCCGGAGATGGCCTGCGGAAGCGATGTAGTAAACAAGAGAATTCTCTACCGGTGCCGGAAGTCACGTTTGTCAGCTCGGTGCTTTCATGCACCCACCCGCCGGCAACATAACAAATCTGAGGTCGGTGACCTAACATTGTTCGAGGGTGAGCAGTATAAGCAATGTAAATATTGGCCCACTGGTTGCTCATTTTATTAATAAACAAACGGTTTAGAAAGGCGTCATTTCCGGCAACACGTTGAATATTCGGCGGAATTGGCACGTCTTTACCAGTCCAGGGACCTATCTGTTTAGGGAAAGCACTCAGCGGCACAGGCAATTCAACAGGAGTATCAACAACAAGTTTCAAACGAGATGCCAGGACACGATATGTGATGCCGGAGCATACCAAAAGCAAAACGGCCAAAATCCAAACCCAAAATACCGGCATTTTGCCCGTCCTGAAAGGTATCGAATAGAATACTCCTGCCCCTTTAGCCAAACGCTTACGTCTAATCGGATACATCAAAAGATATAGCTCCAAAGTAGTAGCTAAAATCAACAATCCATCCTTGAGCCGCAGCAGGATAACCATCTGTGCAGTAAATATGAGAGTACCTCCTCCGTGAAGGTACCAACTAAAACATATTCATTTTACGTTGTTAATCGGCGTTTTGTCAAGTCTCCATCGCTCAAATAGTTATAAGCTTCCGCGAAATAGTCGCCCGGCGCAACCTCAAGACAACAACTCATCAGTATCAACGACAATAACGCAACAGTAACTCCTTGCCTGACAAGCTCTTATGGGCTTATTGGCTGCCATAAAAAAGACGGGTTTCCCAAATACTATATTCCTGACTCCAATTTTTCGGCACTCTCTAATTAGTGAAAATTATCAAGACATATGGACAAATTCCGATAACATTTTAAGAGACAAATAAGCCGAAATCTGCGAATATCCCCTCAATATGCCTTGCGATGCAAAACCATGCGGTTAACGGTCTTACAGGTCGGTTTACAATTATAACGGACGCCCTGTGGCGATTTTACAGCGAATTGGAAATTGATAAGAGAAACCACTGAGCTTATAATCGACAGTAGCAATGAAACTATAATAAGCCTGTTGTCGTTTTTACGTGATAAATGCCGAAGACAAATAAAATATATACAGTCAGCCAGATCAATTCGCTGATCAAGATAGCTCTCGAGGAAAAACTGCCTCCTCGGCTGATAGTCAAAGGCGAAATAAGCGACTGGAAACATCATACCAGCGGGCACTGTTATTTCTCGCTGAAAGACGAAGGTGCCGTACTGCCATGCGTGATGTGGGCGAGCAAGTTTAAGAATGTTAAGTTCTCGCCCGAAGATGGAATGGAAGTTCTATGCACAGGTCATATCGACGTTTACACCCCTGGCGGCAAGTATCAACTTTATGTCGATAAGCTCGAACCGGCCGGCGTCGGAGCTCTCCAACTGGCCTTCGAGCAAATGGTAGCAAAGCTCATCAAAGACGGACTGTTCGACGAGGCACACAAGAAAGCTCTGCCCCTTTACCCGATGCGAATTGGTATATTGACCAGCGAATCCGGAGCGGCACTGCACGATATCACCGACAGCATTCACAGCCGGTGGTCCTGCGCAAAGCTGTTTTTATATCCCGTGCCGGTACAGGGCGAAGGCTCGGCGGAAAAAATCGCCGCTGCACTGCGGGACATAAACAGGCGCAACCAAAAACTCGAACTTGACGTTCTGATTGTCGGCAGAGGCGGCGGAGCAATGGAGGATCTGTGGGCTTTTAACGAGGAGGTTTTGGCAAGGGCGATTTTTGACTCGACAATACCCGTCATCAGTGCTGTCGGTCACGAGGTTGACACTACAATTGCAGACCTCGTTGCCGACGCCAGGGCATCGACTCCGACAAAAGCTGGCGTCGTGGCAGTCCCGGACATGCAGGAAATATTGGGACAGTTGAATTCAACAGAACAAAGACTGGCAAACCAAACCCAGGCGAGGCTCAAAATTGCCGAGCATATACTGGAGGTCATTCTGGCAAACGCGGTATTTAGAAATCCGCTCGTGCTCGTCCAAAACAGCCGGCAGCAACTGGATGATCTGTCGGCAGATTTGGAAGAGTTCATAAAAGCGCTTCTGACCAAATCTCACAGGGAATTGTCTGCCGCCTATGAACAGATTATCAGAATTGAGCCGCACAGGCTCCTGGGATATAAAACAATCGAATTGAACAACTGGCAAAACCGCGCGAATGTGGGGATCAGTGCAGCCATAAACAACTGCCGTATGAAGCTTACGGCGCAGGAAAATCGATTGAGCGCTTTGAATCCCAGGTCAGTCTTGCAGCGAGGATACAGCATTACTACCAACAAACAGACCGGCTTGCTGGTAAGGACCTCAGAAGACGTCCGCATCGGAGACTTGTTAATTACCGAGCTTGCAAACGAGAATTTGATTGAAAGCGAGGTAATAAAGAAGTAAAAAGATACAATTAAAAGGTAAAATTAAAAGCTGATATTATGGCACATAAGAAGCAAAAAATCGATGTCGACAAATTGGGCTTCGAAGAGGCGATTAAGGAGCTGACAAATATCGTCGGCAAAATAGAACAGGGCCAAATCCCCTTACAGGACAGCCTCGAGCAGTACGAAAAAGGAATGGCCCTGATTAAGCAATGCCGAACAATACTGCAGAAGGCGGAAGAACGGATTGAGAAAATAACCAAAGAACAAGATTCTCAAGACAGCAGCCGGCACGAAAAAGACCCGGACGAGCTGTTCAAACAAACGTAGATTTCTGCCGGACTTTATCACAAAGCAGCGGAAATGACGGCAGCAAAAGTAATGCGATATGCGAGCGTGGCGGAACTGGCAGACGCGCAAGGTTTAGGTCCTTGTGTCCTTATGGACGTGGAGGTTCGACTCCTCTCGCTCGCATTTTACCGTTAGACATAATGGAGTGAACGTGTAATGAAGCACAAAAGAACCGCTGCCGTTCTTTGCATTTCGGCTATTTTTCTATGCGTTTCCTGCAGCCCGACTTCTCAAATAGAGAAATCCGAACCAAAATCCGTGCCGGCCACGGCAATATTAGGGGCATTCGAGAGAGAGGTCACATTGCTTGAGGACCGGCTGACCGAGCGGCGGGAGCATCAAATCGAGGGAATCAGATTCGTCACCGGCAAGCTGCACGGCAGGAACATCGTTGTGGTCTGGACCGGCGTCGGCAAGGTCAACGCGGCGATGACGACCACGCTGCTCATAGAGCATTTCAAACCTAAGCACATCATCTTTACGGGGATTGCCGGAGCGGTAAACCCTCAGCTCCGGCCGGGTGACATCGTGATCGCCGAAAAGACGGCGCATCATGACATGGGTACCGTATGGCCCGAGGGTCTCTTCGTTAAGGGCGTTAAAAACCGCTTCGACGGCATGGAGAATCCGGTCTTCTTCCCGGCTGACGAAAAGCTCGTGATATGCGCTCAGCGCGCCGCCGAGCGAATCGAGATGCAGCGTGTTGAAACAGTAACTGGCCGGAGAAATCCGAAAATCATAAAGGGCGTAATTGTCACGGGGGATTCGTTTATCGCCTCGACCGAAAAGTGCGCCGAATTGCGCAAAAAGCTCGGAGCCGACGCAGTCGAGATGGAAGGCGCGGCCGTCGCTCAAATCTGCTACCAGCGGCAAATCGACCACCTTGTGATTCGCAGCATCAGTGACAGCGCCGACGAGGGAGCCGTGCTGGACAAGCAGATGTTCTATATATTGGCGGCGAAAAACTCTTCCGACCTCGTCGCCGAAATGATCGGCCTTTTGGGCTCAGAGCTTTCTACGGAGAAAGGCAGTGGGAGCAACAAGTCAGGGGGCTAAAAATGTTAAGCAAATATTTCAAATTCCAGGACAAGAAAACCGGTATAAGAACTGAGCTTGTAGCGGGGTTCACGACGTTCCTGACCATGGCGTACATTATCGCCGTCAATCCGGCTATACTCGGTGCGGCCGGCATGGACAAAGAAGCTCTGATCGCCGTGACGTGCATCATGAGCGGCGCAGCCAGCCTCGCTGTGGGGCTGTTTGCAAATGCACCGATCGCCATGGCGCCGGGACTGGGGCTCAATTCCATCTTTGCCTATCTGGTCGTCTCGGAGAAAATGGACTGGCCGACCGCACTCGGCGTCGTATTCATCGCCGGATGCTTCTTCCTGATATTGACCGGCCTGGGCCTCAGACGCCGGATCGTCGAAGCGATACCAACGTCCCTTATCTCTGCAATCGGTGTCGGCATCGGATTATTCATTACCTTCATCGGCCTGCAGGATTTGGGGCTAATCGTCAACAATGAAGCGACGCTGGTCGGAGCCGGTCCCCTGAACCCGAATGTCCTGATCGGCATCCTGGGCCTGCTCGTGATGGTCTACCTGGAAATCAAAAAGATCCCAGGCTCGCTCCTGGCCGGCATTGTCATCGCCACAATCGCAGCTCTTATCTTCAGGCGGATCGAGCTGCCCGGGCAATATGTCTCATCAAGCCTTGATATCAGCCCCATCGCCTTCAAGCTCAATATCATCGGCGCGCTGAAGTGGGGCTTTTTCGGCAGCATCTTCACGTTCATGTTCATCGATATGTTCGACAGCATCGGGACACTGGTGGCCTGCTGTCACAAGGCGCAAATGGCCGACGAGCAGGGACGGATTAAGGGTCTGGATAAGCTGCTGGGAATCGACGCCGTCGCTACAATCGTCGGCTCGGTACTGGGCACCTCACCAACTACGGCATACGCCGAATCGGCAGCGGGAATCGAGCAGGGTGGAAGAACCGGCTTTACCTCCCTGGTAGTGGGCATGCTGTTCCTGCTGGCATTGCTCTTCGTGCCCATTGTGGAAGTCGTGCCGAAGTACGCCACGGCGCCGGCGCTGATTATGGTCGGCCTGTTCATGGCCAGAGAAGTCAAACGCATAGATTTTGCGAACATGGAAGAGGCCTTCCCCTCATTCATCATAATGGTTATGATAGCATTGAGCTATAGTATCAGCACGGGACTTGCGTTCGGATTCGTCTCGTTCACCCTGATAAAAACGGTGCTGGGCAAGGCTAAAGAAATAAAGCCGGCTATGTGGGTCATCGCGACTCTGTCCGTGCTGTTTCTGACCATGGACCAGATCTCCGCTTTGGTTGAGTACCTGAAGTCTCTTGCATAATGTTGCAGCGACTGTAAACAAGAACTATATAGTTCTTGTTGCGGAAACAGTGTTTGTCATTCCCGCGGAAGCGGGAATCCAGTTTTTTCGCTCTGGACCCCTACTTTCGCAAAGGTGACATTGTGGTTCCTCGCTTTCCGCAACAGATACTATATAGTCAATAGTTCTGATTCAGTAAACAGAACTGGCTTTCTAAAAACGGAAGGAATTATTATGCAATCCAAAAGATTTTTCGAAATTGTTGTGTTGGTTATCGCCGGGGCCGTGCTGGCCGCATCAGTGAACGGCGGGACGGCGGCAGCTTCTCAGGCAAAAGCCGAATCGGCATCGATGCCTCTGCCTCTGAAAGTGGCCGGAACACAAATCCTCAACAGCAGGAATGAGCCTGTAAGACTGCAAGGTGTCAACTGCGCCAGTCTCGAATGGACCAGTAACGGCGAAGGGCATATCGTCGAATCCGTGCGCGTGGCCATCGACGACTGGCACGTCAACCATATCCGCCTGCCGTTGTCACAGGACCGCTGGTTCGGAAAGGCGCCCGAGCAGGATGACCAGGGCAAGGCCTATCGCGCCATCGTCGACGAGATTGTGAAGCTGTGCGCCTCGAAGGGCGTCTACATAATGTTAGAGCTGCACTGGTCGAACGCAGGCGTATGGGGCGAGCAAATAGCTCAGCATTCCATGCCGGACGAGAACAGCGCAGAGTTCTGGAAAGATTTTGCCCCCATCTACGCCAACCATCCAGCAGTGATATACGATTTGTACAACGAGCCGCACGACGTCAGTTGGGACATTTGGCTCAACGGCGGCCAGATTACCGACAGGCCCAACCGCCGAAATCAGACACCGAGAACCTTCAAGGCCGTCGGAATGCAGCAGTTGCTCGATATCGTCCGCGCTGCCGGAGCGAAAAACCTCGTTGTCGTGGGCGGCCTGGACTGGGCTTACGATTTCTCCGGCATCCTCGAAGGCAGGCAGCTCAAGGACCCAACCGGCAACGGACTTGTCTATGCCAATCACTGCTATAATAACAAGAATCAGGCCGTGGAAACATGGATTGCCAATATGGAGAAGGCAGCGAAAAAACTCCCGATCATCATAAGCGAATTCGGCGGAGCATACTACAAGCCGGGCACCGAGCCACCCAGACGTCGCTTCGGCGGCATGAGACGAAACGACGGTGACTGGCTGATGCGCGTCCTTCAGGCCATCGAAGACCACGAATGGTCCTATACCGCGTGGGACTTCCATCCCGCCGCCGGCCCGACTCTCATTTCAGGCTGGGACTATAAGCCCACGCCCGGCTTCGGCGTCTACGTTAAGCAAATGCTCGCCGGCACACTGCCCCGCTACACCCCGCCACCCCCCGCCGAGAACTCTTCAGAGTCGAACAAGTAAACGGTTCATCCGCTTAATGAGGATAGTCTTATGAAGCGTATCGCAGGGAGCTTTCTTATTGTATTGAGCATCGTCTGTGCGGCGGCAACAGTTCTCTGGTTTGGATTGGGACTCGTGGACATGCCGGAGAATCCAAGTGAAGATGACCGCACCATGCTTGTCGCCATGTCACTATTTTTCGTTGTACTGCTGCCGATGGAATGCGCGATGTTCCTATGCGGCCGATACTTGCGGCGTCGTTATCCTGACGAAGTGCCGGAACAGACGAAGATACCCCACGGAAGGCGTGTATTACCGTTGATTATTTCTCTGGGATGCAGTATTGCGATGACGACTTTCGTCTTTCTGGCCAAAAATTTCTTAGAAATAAAAGCACTGTTCTTCGTTATAGGCCAACCCTCAGTGCTCGCCCAGCTCATCTTTGGCAGCCTTGGCGGCATTATAGGGATTAAGCTGGGTGGAGGTGTTATCACACATGTGATAATGATCGCTTTTAATCTGCTGTACTATTTGGCCTTGTTCTATCCCGTTTTCCGCATAGTGACAATGGACCGGAATGAAGAGGCGGTTCGCTACAGACTAATGAAAACGCTTCTGGTAATTTTCGTCGGAGTACATATTCTTATGGGATTTGTCATGGCCATGCTGTTCAGAGCTTAACTACCCGCCAGGCAAATCTGGGCCTGCCGTTCTCTTGTGTTCTTCTATCAGATCATCGATCCTTTTGTCATATTTTTCCGGACCGTAAAGGTATCCCTCATCGTAATACCATAATCCGGGAAGAAGCTCTCTGTCACCATATTTGAAATAACGATCCGGCTTTTCGTAATCTTCCGGGTAGATCCGCACCCCAAAATGGTCCATACCCCCATGCATCTCGAGTGTCAGATAGCCGTCATAGCTTATGAGGCAGCCACATTTAAGGTCCCGGATAGCTTGCGGAATCTGTACTCCTTCCGGTATACCGAATTCGCCGAGAGTTCTCGGCCCACCGGGACGTGGATTCAGACGATCCTTGGGAACCCGGCTCAGGATTTCCCTGCCTGCCTTCAACAACGCCTGATGGTCTGTATTGCATAGCAGCAGCACACGACGGCGTTGTGCATCTTTTATCCCCTGTTCCCAAAGAACGAGAAATATTCTTTCACGCCAGCGCTGGGGTAAATAGCCACTCCGCCAGAAAACAAGGCTGGCTAACCAAGCAAGAACTACTACGGCAACAGTGATTCCGATAACTATTTTCTTACTTGCTTTCATTTTGACATACCTTTCAATAGCTTCATCTAATCACGAATCTGGAGATCAAGGTTGCGAATATATGATATCATATTGAGTTTTGTTTCACCATGAAGAATGTAGGAGTAAGGACGTATGGGGCTTGTTGACAATAACGTCCACTTGGACATGGGGCGGCCGGCCTGTTATAATGCCGTAGTCGAAATATATTCAGACAGATTGAAAGGCTCTAATATATGAAATCTACGCTATCGAAGTTACTCTTAGTTTGTATTGCCCTATTTGTCGCCGCTCTAACCTGCGGCGTCTCCGGCCCGGCCCAGCAGCCCGGGGTGCTCATTATTCAGGATGAAAGGCCGCAGATGGATGTGCTGGCGAAATTCCTTACGGAAAAAGGCAAGCTGCCGGTGACGATAGTCGACCAGCAGTCTGTCCCCAAACAACTCTCCGCGTACAAAGCGGTCATCGTCTTTATCCACCGGGAATTGCACGAGCAGACCGAACGTGCCATAATCGACTACACGAAAGCCGGCGGCCGGCTCATTTGCCTGCACCATTCTATCAGCAGCAGGAAGGCCGAGAACAAGTTTTACTTCGACTTTCTTGGAATGCAGCTAAATAAAGGCTCGATAGAAGATGGGGGCTACGCATGGAAAGCTTCGAGCTGGACGCTGGTCAACCTCAACACAAAGCATTATATCACAAATCACAACATCGAATGGAAAGAGCAGGTGACATACTCTTCATCGGATCGACCCGCCGTGGAGAAATCCTATCCCTGCATCGAACTTAAAGATGATTCCGAAGTGTTCATCAACCACAGGTTTACCGATGGCCGGGAAAAGATGGTTCTGTGCGGCCTGATTTATACCGACAAGGCGACGGGTAAAACATATATGCAGGATCGCGGGGCGTGGATCAAGAGCCGGGGCAAGGGAACTATTGTCTATCTCATGCCGGGACATTGCGAGTCGGATTATCAGAACGAGAATATCGCCCGGATGGTTTTGAACGCCGTGAACTGGCAAAAGAAGCCCCAAACGCAATAAGGAAGACATGAAAATGCAAAAAGTTATTATCGTAATGTTGCTAAGCATCTGGATTTGCTCGCCGGCGCACGCATCCTTCGATACGGCGTATTGGTCTGACAGTCACGTTGTGCAGCGATCGATACCAACTCCTCTGGCGGATCGTCCGGGCAACGTATATCTTGATAACGAGACGGTCTGGGTCAAGGTTCCCGCCGAGGTTCCGAAAGAGACTCGAAGCTGGCGTGCGCTGGACGACAAAGGCCGGATGGTTCGCAGCGGCGTATTTTCCGAGGATTCCACCGCCCCGCCTTCACGGATTCGGCTGGAGCAATTGCCAGTCGGATGGTATCGCGTGGAATTTCTCGATGAGCAGCGTTCGTGCCTGCACTGGACGACGGCGGCCGTGCTGCAAAAGCTCGCAGCGCCGGTGCCGCAGGATTCGCCGGTGTGCGTGGATTCAGCTACGGCGTGGTTTGCCAAGGACCAGCCGGACGACCAGGCAAGGCTCACATCGCTGGCCGCCCTTGCCGGCGTGAACTGGATCCGCGACCGTCTCACCTGGCGAGAGCTTGAACCGAAGCCGGGACAAGTCACCAAGGCCGCTACCACGTATGACTCGGCTGCCGCGATCCAGAAGAATTACGGATTGAAGGTGCTGCAGGTCTTTCATTCGACGCCGGACTGGGCATGGAATACCGAGCTTGACGGCGAGCATCCATCGGGACGGTTTGCCCGTGACCTGCGAGACGTGTATCGATTCTGCAAGGCGATGGGCGGGCGGTTCAAAGGGCGCGTGCTTGCGTGGGAGCCGTGGAACGAAGCGAACGTCAGCACGTTCGGCGGCCATACCGTCGACGAGATGTGCAGCTTCCAGAAGGCCGCCTACCTGGGCTTCAAGGCGGGCGACCCGGATGTCACGGTCTGCTGGAACGTGTACACAACCGCGCCGACGCCCCGGCACACGCAGGGCCTGCTGGACAACGAGGCATGGTCCTACTTTGACACCTACAACATCCATACTTATGACTGGGCGCACGATTATGAGCGACTGTGGGCCCCTGCCCGGCAGGCGGCGTGCGGCAAACCGATCTGGGTCACCGAAGCCGACCGCGGCCTAAAGTTCGTCGGACCCGAGCCGTGGTGCGAGCTGTCACGCGAAGATGAAATCCGCAAGGCCCGGTATATCGCCCAGTCTTACGCATCCAGCCTGTACGCCGGCAGCATCCGGCATTTCCATTTCATCCTGGGGCACTACTACGAGGGATCCAACGGCGTGCAGTTCGGACTGCTGCGAATGGACATGACACCCCGGCCGGCATACGTGGCGCTGGCGGCGGTCGGGCGATTATTGGCCGGGGCAAAGTGCCTGGGACGATGGGCCGTCCCGGACTCCGACGATGCGTATGTCATCGCGTTTCGTGCCCGGCCGGATGGACTTCAGCGGGATGTACTCGTAGCATGGGCGGAAAAGAAAGTGGACTGGCCCCAGCGTGCAAAGACAAAAGTCCCCTTCTCGCTTCCAGAGTCGTGGGCGGTCGAGGGAATATTCGATTATCTCGGCCGCAGGCTGGATGAAATGCCCGCCGAACTGAGCGGCGAAGCGTTGTTCATAGTCCTGCCTGCCGGACAAACCGACAAGGTGAAACTGACGACTCTCGCTCGCTCTGAGAAGCGGGAGGACCGCATCTGTCCTGTTGTGCTCCAGGTACAGATGCCGCGCAGCGCCAGTATAAAAATCGAGCTGCTGCCGTGGTCACAGGGCTACGAATACCGAATCGATCCGGATGAGCCTTACCACCTGCGCATGTTCGCCTATAACTTTGAAAGCGAACCGGTAAAAGGAACAATTCGAGTCACAGACAAACCTTCAGGCTGGGCGCTGGATAGAGAGACATGGAATATATCCATCGATTCGATGCAGCGTAAACTTTTCGAGACAACACTAACAGTCCCGGCAGACCAGGACGGCACGCTTCAATTGACAGGTGATTTCGGCCCTGCGGGCAAAGCGGCTCTCGCATTTCGACTGCACGGCGAAAAAAACTAAAACATTTATTGCAGAGGTTCTTCCTGATTCGTAAAAAGTTTGCTTTTTATCCCTGGCGCTAAGTCTTTCTATGTGCATTTCGAAGCTGCTGCCAACTCATCTCAGTAGGGAACCGTATTCATCTATTCTCACACTTGGGCTTGTCTTTTAACAGAGCACAATTTTCAAAAACAAAGCCAATTTCAAGGTTCCTCGCTATCCGGGGCTGTGTTGGGAAATGACTGGGATTGGACGGCGATTAGAAGTTTTCGACGATTGCGGCGGTGTGGATTGCCAGCAGCATCAGGTAGTCCAGGTCGCTCAGGGTATAGTACTGCTTTTCTCCGGCGTTATCGACGTACAAAACGCCGAAGCAGCCGGATGGATCTATAATCGGGGCTATCATGGCAGAGTATGCATTTGCCTCTTGCGACGGAACCCGCGGCAAGAGCAAAAACTCCTGTTTTTCAATCGCCTGCGAGATTTTTTTATGAACCTTTATTTCGGTCAGCTCCAGAACGCCGCCATCCCGGCTCTTGCCGGCGTGAACGGTCATCGGGCCTTCGGGCAAAGCCCGCAAAGCGCACCAGCTATTGTGCGCCCGGAACTGCGTCAATGTGATGTTCAGCAAGGTCTTGAGCACCTCGTCGGGGCCGTTGGATTTGCAGATCGCTTCGGTGGCCTGCAGAAAATCCTTCACCCGCATGGCCGGCAGATTGATATCGGGAGCGCGTTCGGCATCCGGCTTTCGAACGATAATCTCACGAGCCGGCGCCGCCGATGCAGGGCTCGATTCGCGCGGAGCGGGCATGAGCGTGTCTTCCAAATGAATAGGTTTGCCGGCAACGCCGTCGAGCGTGACTTCGATCTCGAAATCTCCGACTCGAATACGATCGCCGGTCTTGATTGGAGCCTTATGAATCGCCTTATCGTTCAGAAATGTTTTATTTGCCGAGTCCAGGTCTTCGAGCACCCACGTGCCGTCCTGCGTAGCGAAGATTGCGGCGTGCTGTCTCGACACCGCCCTGTCGGGAAGAAAAATCTGGCTGTGCTCATGCCGGCCGATGTAAACGGGGCCCCTCTCGAACCGAAAGTCGTTGACAGTATGACCGTCTTTTTTCACAATCAAACGCATCTGCCTTGTCTCCCATACACAGGCCCTAAGATTATATACTTATATTATCGACTGTTTGTTTCGATTTATCAAGGAAACAAGCGAGGAATAGCGGAATATTTTAAGCATTCCGGCTTAATTACAGGCCGGCGGCGAGATTACTTTTACGGTGCCGATATCGATGCGGTTTTTGCCGAAATGCTTTTCGATGAATCCTCCCGCTTATTAATTTACCGCCCGACAGTTTCCAGCCGGGCCGCGCAGAGACAAACCGATATCAACCAGGAATTCACGCCAGGTCCCTCCTCGAAGATAGTTGACATAATGTTCCGCATATCTGAAAAGCAAAGCGGGCGGCAACCTGTCTCAAGTACCATCCGGGCTATCGGCTTGTTCTTTGCGAGCCTGGTCTTCCTCCAGCAGCTCCATCGCCTGACTGTCCTTCAGGTGCGCCAGCTCTATCGTACCCTCGACGTCTTCGGTGCGAAGAACTCCCGTTTTCACTAATATCTTCATAGCTTCTATCGGGCGTTCCCTGATGGCCATGCATTCAATCGAGTACTGAATCATTTCCGCTTTGAAAGATGCCGCAATGAAAATGATCGCTAAAACCAACAATGTCACCGTCAGCAGCAAAGACCTGCTCTGGCTCAGACCGTATAGAGCCGCGATGAGCAAACCGACGCCGGTCATTACCAGCAGGCCGTTCTCCGCGTGGGCCACTTCGAGAGATTCTTTGTTGGTGAAAAAGTCGCTTCGCCGCAAAACATTGTACGCGGTTGTCCTTCTCCTGGGGGCGACTCCAAGGGCATCGCCGAGATATATGGTCGGGCTCGAAGTAACCTCGGCGAGATCACCGACGTCACCGGACTTATCGGCGGCCCAGAAGAACCAGCAAACCAGCACATGGTGAACGGGCATGACAATCGTACGGTGCAGAACATAGATAACCGCCCCGATAACGACAATCGCCAGAATCGCGAGGCTGGGATGTAACGAGTCGATTAAAGTTTTAATTCCTGACGGAGCAAAACATGCCGCACAGACAACCAGCAGAAAACCGCCGTAAGAAAAGCAAAGCAATCGGGAAAGTCCGAGACCTAATGATTCTACCGTCTTGTTCATCATACATCTCTCCTTCTCAAAAAAACTGCTTAGGGTTCGCTATATGAAGTTTAAGAACCTGCCGGGAAAATAACATTGTTCAGTGATATTGTCAAGATAATTTTAGGGTCGTTTTGGGAAATCCGAAACGTCTCTCGCCTGACCGATATCGCCGCTCAATTCGCAGGCGATTTCTGCAGGAGTTGTTTCTACGAATTAATGCGCCAATTCCCCGATTTCCTCTGCCGTCAGAGCCACATTATAGATGCGCACATCATCGATCAGGCCGGAAAAGAAAGTCCCTACATCAAGATTCTTGCCGGCGCCGATGTACAGGCCGCCATCGGCGGATTTCAACGGATTCTGAGCGGCTGTGTCTTTGGCGACCTCTATGCCGTCCACATAAAGGATTCTGTACGAACCGTCCCAGGCGAAGCCGACATGATGCCACTGGCCGTTGGTGATTATCGATTCAGAGACAAGCGGCTGCGGGACAAACCGGCCCAGAGGGGGAGGCACTAATCCGGTCATCAGGTTTCCACCCAGAGCGTCAATGCCGATCCAGGTCTCGCCGGTTCCAATGCCATCCGACTGGGAAATAATCACCTGTCCGGGCGCTCCGCCTTTGATCCAGGCGAAGACACTAAATGGCCCTTCTGATGGGTCTAAGACAAACTGTGTACTAACATAATCATTGACACCATCAAATTCCAGTGCTCCGGCCACCATACCACCGGCCGGTTGCCAAATTGGATCGCCGTAGACCGTACCACGATTGTCACTAACACTGTCTTTAGCTACGCTACCTTCTTCCTCATCCAGTTTCCAATATGCTCCCAGATCAACCGGCAGAACTTCCTTCAGCCAATAGTCAGCCAAAACAGCCAAATCCTGAATATCGACCCTGCCGTTGCCAACAGGTGCCGGACTTATATCCACCGACGATTCATCCTGGTGCCAGTATTGTGCAAGTCTGGAGAAGTCTGCCATATCGACTATTTCGTCACCGTTGAAGTCGGGAATAATCGACGCCCCTTTTACACGCATTCGCAGCCCGTAAAGAGAGTCTTGAGCAGTAATAAAGAGCGTCTGTCTATCTTTGCCGCCGAAGGTGACGTTCGCGGTCCAGCCTTCGGGCACGGCAATATGCTCGATCTCTTTACCGCGCGGATCGAAGACGGTGACTCCTGCGCCTGTAAGGTAGACATTGCCCTGGTTATCAATGGTCATGCCGTCCGAACCCATCGAGCAAAAGAGGGCTTTGTGCGAAAGCCTGCCGTCCGCATTAATGCGGTATACATAAGTTTTCCCTGCCCCGATGTCTGCTATATAAAGCAGCTTGCCATCTGTAGTGCCGATGATTCCGTTAGGCTGGACCAGGTCAGTAGTGACACGGATAAGCTCGTTGCGGTCGGGCGTCAGGTAGTACACGTGCTGGCCATCCTGCTCCATAGGGCCTCTATCCCAGTAATTTCTGGAGTAAAACGGGTCCGTAATATAGATGCCGCCTTTTCGATCAACCCAAAGATCGTTGGGGCCGTTCAACTTTTTGCCCCCGTAACCCTTAACGAGCACTGTCACCCGGCCCTGCATATCGATTTGCCACAGCTCGTTATTAAGGTCGGCACATGCCAGCAGGTTTCCATCTTTATCGAAATAAAGCCCGTTCGCTCTTCCCGGGTTTTCGTGGAAGACAGACAGCTGGCCGTCCACCGACCAGCGGTAGATTCGATTATTAGGCTGGTCTGTGAAGAACACGTTTCCGGCGGCATCGGCGGCCGGCCCTTCTGTAAATCCAAAACCGCCGGAAAGTCTTTCCAGATTTGCGCCGGCAGCAACTACACTGAGCTTCTCAGCGGCGAGACTTTCCGCAGTCACCACAACTAATAATACCATCAAACCAAGGCGTCCTATTTTGCACCTTCCTTTCTGTTCTTTATGGACTCAATTTGCCAACGCCGCAATTTCCTCTGCGCTCAGCGCCAGATTGAATATGCGAATATCGTCTATCAGACCGGAGAAAAAACTGCCCGCATCAAGCATCTTGCCGGCTCCGATGTAAAGACCGCCATCGGCGGATTTCAGCGAGGCCTGAGCCGCTGTATCTTTGGCGACTTCCGTGCCGTCCACATAGAGGACCCTGTAGGAGCCGTCCCAGGCAAAGCCGATATGATGCCACTGGCCGTCGGTTATTATCGATTCCGAGACGAGCGGTTGCGGGACAAAGCGACCGGCTGGAGGAGGAACCAGGCCGGTCATGAGTTGGCCAAGCGACGGATCCGCACCGAGCCAGGTCTCGCCGGCCCCGGTGCTGTTAGTCTGGGATATAACAACCTGTCCCGGGACGTCACCCTTAATCCAGGCGAAGACGCTGAAGGCTCCGTCAGCCGGGTCCAACACAAAATTGGTGCTTACATAATCGTCAACTCCATCGAGCTGCAACGCCCCGTCTATCTTACCACCGGCGGGCTGCCAGGTTGGATCGCCGGAGAGCGTGCCGTGATTTTCGCTGGCACTGTCATGGGCAACAATACCCTCTGCCTCATCGAGCGCCCAGTGTGCTATCAGCGGGGAATATACCGGCCAGTTGTCCGAGCTTATCGTCTCGCCTACGGCCAAAACCATCGCCGGGCATCGGGCCAATTCGGCAAATCTCTGAGCATCAGTGAGCGTACCGACACTCTGGCCCCAGTGGTACGGTATGGCCAGATCGGGCTTTATATACTCCGTCGCCTCGGCCGCTTCGGTTGCGTTCATTGTGTACGTGCCGCCGGCGGGAAGGAACGCCACGTCAATGTCCCCGAGCGATTTCATCTCCTCGATCAGGTCGGTATCGCCCGCGACATAAATTCGTTTGCCGCCAAGCTCTATGATGTAACCGACCCAATTGCGTGACTTCGGATGGTTCGTCTTGTTCGTATTATATGAGGGTACAGCCATAATATTGACAAAGTCAAATTCCATAGTCTGCCACGGAGCGATTGACAACCCCCTGCCGTACTGGGAGATGACGTCGGGTGGGGCGATGAATTGCGTCTCAGCATTGGAAACCTTCACAATATCCGAAGGCGAATAATGGTCGCCGTGCGTATGAGTCACACACACCAGCGTCGCATCATGGAGCGTCTCCGGCACCCTCTCCGGGTCCACGTAAGCGATGCAATCATCCGTCCAGACCTTCACGCTCGAATGGCCCAGCCACTGGATGTAAACGATTTCTTCCGCGCCGCCCGGCGACATGCTCGCCTCGGCCGTGCCGCCGTAGGCCCCCATATTGATAATTCCACCGTTAGGCTCAGGCTCATCGCCAATAGGGCTATTCGGATCACCGCTGTCAATGCATGAACTCGTGACATCATCAATCACCCAACTTTCGCTGACAGGATCCCACCGCCCTGCCTCGGATTTCAAATGATAGTCACTACTATTAGAATCCACAAACAACGGATCGGCATCAGTGTTTCCCTCGCCCTCCCAACCTCCTTGAATATAGCTGTAAGAAATAGTGATCTCGCCTGTGATTTGGGGAATCGTGTCACCCCATAGGATACAGTTCTTAACTATTACACTGGCCTTAGTTTGACTACTTAAAGCCCCTCCGCCGCGAGATGCTGAATTCATACTGAACGTGCAGTTTGTAATCTCTGGAAATCCACCATCCTCGTCTGCTCCGGAGCAGTGAATTCCACCACCATCTAAGTAGGCCGAGTTTCCGCTAATAATACAGTTGCTTACTTTTGGGCTGCTACTGCCACTGTAAATACCACCCCCGTGGTAGATTATGGATGTATTATTACTGATTATACAGTTGGTTATTGTTGGGCTGCTAGCAAGGCAGTCGATTCCACCACCACCAACGAAAGCCCAATTCCCATCAATCAAGCAGCCTGTAATTGTCGGAGGCGTGTGTTCGCAAAAGATTCCGCCACCATAGTTCCAGCTCCAATTTTCGGCAATGATGCAATCTGTGATGAGCGCTTCGCTCCAGATACAGTATAATCCGCCTCCATAACTCATTGATGTATTATTAGTGATCAAACAATTTTCTATTGTTGGATTATTGTCCCTTGTACAAATTCCACCCCCAACTTGCATAGCCAAGTTCTCACTTACAGTGCATTCGATTATTGTCGGATTGCCAAGACCGCGGCAAGCGATGCCTCCGCCGGTAACAGCCAGGTTTCTTCTGAACATGCAGTTGGTTAGAACAGGGCTGCCCATTTCATTACACATCCCACCGCCGTTGCCGTGACTTGCCATGTTCCCGATGAAAGTACAATTTCTGACAATCGGAGCACCAGATTCATTAAGCATTCCTGCTCCATTTTCGAGAGCATTGCCCCCGCAAATTACAAAACCATCCAGAACTGCTATGTTGTCCGTCCAACTACCCGTAACTACATGGAAACTGTTTTCGATCCTCGTGAGTTCCATTAGTAGGTCACGAAGATCGGCAACATCAACGTCATCACTATTCAGATCACCGCTCAGGACAGTTTCATAACCAGTAATTTCTCTTGCATTTGGATCCGGCATGCCAAGGCCGGCGTAGCCGCCTTTAAGAGCGACACCGTTGAGGAGTTGGAATGTGGCTTCCCGGTCGCCAAGTGTTTGACTCTTGCCCTGATCTGGACTGTAGATACCTTGGGCAACATGGATTTCAACGGGCTTTTCAGAGTCGTTTGCATCAACCAAGGCATCTTGTAGGAAAGTGAACGCATTTTCCCAACTTGAGCCGTCATTGGTGCCGGCTGCATCGTCGTCAACGTATATTATCTTGCCAAAAGTGGAAGTACACAGCGCTGCAAACAAAAGTATTGATGTTATTAAGCAGTTTCTTAGATTTATTCTTACCATTGCGAACTTTCCTTTCCGCTCTGAGGGCTATTGGATGCACATTTTCTCCTCTTTTTAAATGCCTTCGAATGTGCTGTGAATCTAAATTTTATGATACATTTTCAGACATTATTGTCAAGAGAAAACTATATATAAAACGCTCGAACAGCCCAGAAACAGGCGTATTTTGTGTTGGCGTTCTCGTAGGTTTTTACTTAGAATTCGATTATCGTTTGATTATTTGAAACTGAAAGGGCTAATTATGTCTAAATACACATTTATCAGTATGACGCTGATTGTTTCGCTCGCCGGGATTGCTTTTTCCGGCGATACAAATATCCGTGTTGTCGATAAGCCTGATACCGAGGTGGGCAACAACTTCTACGTCGGCAATCGAGCGCCCTTAACACCGAGTCCCCTGATAAAGCTGCCGGTCGGGGCGATTGAGCCGGCCGGATGGGTCCGCAGGCAGCTCGAATTGCAACGGGATGGATTTCATGGTCATCTGACCGAAATCAGCCGCTTTTTAGTAAAAGAGGGCAACGCATGGCTGAGCCCCACAGGTGAGGGCGATCACGGATGGGAAGAGCCTGCCTACTGGCTCAAGGGATTCAGCAACTGCGGCTACATCCTCGGCAACCAGCATATGATCAAAGAATCAAAGATATGGATAGAAGCGGCGCTTGCGAGTCAGAAAGACGATGGCTGGTTCGGGCCGGACAAGGGCAGGAAAGGAGCGGCGACAAGCTTAGAGGGCCGTGAAGACCTTTGGCCAAATATGATTATGCTCTTCTGCCTCCAGGATTATTATGAGTTCACCGGCGATAAACGGGTCATCGAATTGATGACCAAATATATGAAGTACCTTATGACCGTGCCGGAAGAAAGGTTCCTTGTCGGCTATTGGCCTAAGATGCGTGGAGGCGACCTGCTTTACAGCGTGTATTGGCTGTACAACCGGACAGGAGATAAATTTCTGCTGGAGCTGGCCGAGAAGGTACACCGCAACACGGCTGAATGGGAAAAGGACGTCATCAACTGGCACAACGTCAATATGTCGCAGGGCTTCGGCGAGGCCGGCACGTTCTATATGCAATCGAAGAATCCGAATCATCTGCGGGCGGCCGAACGCAACTGGCAAAAGATCCGGGATATGTACGGCCAGGTTCCCGGCGGGATGTTCGGCGGCGATGAGAACTGCCGGGAAGGATTTACGGACCCACGCCAGGCGGTCGAAACATGCGGCATGGTCGAGATGATGCTGTCACACGAAACTCTGCTGACCATCAGCGGCGATGCGAAATGGGCCGACCGCTGCGAGGATGTAGCGTTTAATTCGCTGCCGGCGGCGTTTACCGCCGACCTCAAGGCACTGCATTATCTAACAGCGCCGAATATGATTCTCTGCGACCGAAAAAGCAAGTCGCCGGGTCTGCAGAACGGCGGGCCGATGCTGCTGTTCGACCCGCATAGTCATCGCTGCTGCCAGCACAACACGGGGCACGGCTGGCCTTATTACGCCGAGCATCTGTGGCTGGCGACGCCGGGCAACGGTCTGGCGGCGGCCCTGTACGCCCCAGGCAAAGTCACGGCGAAGGTCGGCGATGGAACGCAAGTTACGATTCTCGAAGAAACGCAGTATCCGTTCGACGAGAAAATCAGCATGACTGTCACTACCGGCAAGCATGTTCGATTCCCGCTTTATCTACGGGTACCCGGCTGGTGCAAAAATCCGGAACTGACCGTCAACAAGAAATCCTTCAAAGTGAACGGGCCGGGATCGTATATCGAGATTAATCGTCAGTGGGCCGACTGCGATATGATAGAGCTTAATCTGCCGATGACAATCACGCTGCGAACATGGAAAAAGAATCAAAACAGCGTATCGGTGGATCGCGGGCCTCTGACCTACTCGCTGAAGATCGGCGAAAAATACGTCCGCGAAGGAGGCACCGACGAATGGCCCGCATGGGAAATCCATCCGACGACGCCGTGGAATTACGGGTTAGTGCTAAATGAGAACAAGCCGGCCTCGTCGTTCCGGGTAGTGCGCAACGACTGGCCCAGCGACAACCAGCCTTTTAAGGCCGACGCCGCACCGATCGAGCTTCGCGCCAAAGCCAAAAAAGTTCCGGCATGGCAGAAAGACCACCTGGGACTGGTCGGCAAGCTCCAGGAAAGCCCGGCCAAATCCAGCGAGCCGACCGAGAACGTCACGCTGATACCGATGGGCTGTGCCCGGCTGCGAATTTCAGCATTTCCGACTATCGGCTCGGGCCCCGGCGCTTATGAGTGGAAGCAGCCGCCCAAGACAATACCCGCCACCGCATCGCACTGCTGGGACAGCGACACCGTCATGGCGCTCAGCGACAAATTAGAACCGAGAAACTCGAATGACCAGAGCATCCCGCGTTTCACCTGGTGGCCTCATAAAGGCACGAAAGAATGGGTGCAATACGATTTCGAGAAGCCCAAACGGATTTCCGCCGCAGCCGTTTACTTCTTCGACGACACGGGCGGAGGCGGCTGCCGGATTCCGAAATCCTGGCGCTTGCTGTATAAAGACAGCAACAATTGGAAGCAAGTATCCAACGCCGGCAGCTACGGCGTCGAAAAAGATAAATTCAACAGCGTAACATTCAGCCCGGTGCAGACATCCGCTCTGCGACTGGAGATGCAGTTGCAGCAGGATTTTTCCGGCGGCATTCTCGAATGGCGTGTTGACACAAAATAAAGATGACAATAATATAGCCCGCTTATATGGCAAGAAATAAAATTACAATAATCGGAGCCGGCAACGTCGGCGCAACAACCGCCCATATCGCGGCAACGAGACAGCTCGGCGATATCCTTCTGATCGACATCATCAAAGGCCTCGCCGAGGGCAAAGCTCTCGATATCGCCGAAGCGGCCCCGGTCCAGCTCTACGACTCCAACGTCGTCGGCACCTGTGACTGGGAGGAAACCGCCGGCAGCGACATCGTCATCATAACGAGCGGCCTTCCCCGCAAACCCGGCATGAGCAGGGACGATTTACTCGCAAAGAACGCCGGGATTGTTAAGGACGTCAGCGAGAAAACAGCGAAATATTCGCCTGATAGCATCGTTATTGTAGTGTGCAATCCGCTCGATGCGATGGTTTATACCGCCGGCAAAGTTACGGGCTTCGCAAAAAATAAGGTTATGGGCATGGCCGGGGCGCTGGATTCGGCACGCTTTAGCTGCTTTCTCGCCGCCGAGCTTGGCGTGAGCGTCGAGGACATTAAGTGCACATTGATGGGCGGCCACGGCGACGATATGGTTCCTTTACCCAGATTCACATCCGTCGGCGGAATATCGGTAACGGAATTGCTCGATGAAGCAAAAATCGCCGAACTGATCGAACGAACGCGAAAAGGCGGCATAGAAGTCGTAAATCTTCTCGGCTTCAGCGCTTATTACGCCCCTTCCGCCGGGGCGATAAAAATGGCCGAAGCAATACTAAAAGACAAGAAGACCGTACTTTCGTGCTGCGCCTATTGTGACAGCCAGTACGGCGCTGGGGGATATTTCATCGGCGTTCCCGCCATTCTCGGTAAAAATGGAGTTGAAAAAGTTATCGAGCTCGATTTGAACGGCTCCGAACAGGCCCAGTTCGACAAATCCCTCGCCCACGTCAAACAGCTCGCGGCAAAAGTTGACGAGCTCTTGTAAACAAAAAATCTTTTGGTAATTTGTTGCCATCTGTTCGGTAATGGTGTAATCTACTAAGCCTTTTAGGAATATGGGATCCTGTAAAGTAGGGGTGCGAATGGAATTGATAAAGAAGATTAAAAAGGCTGAAGCTCAGGCACAGGAAATTATTGAGCAGGCCAGGATAGAATCGGCCGAGAGGGCGGAAAAAGGCAGAGAGAATCGGCGCCAGGCCTTGATAGACGCCGAGCAGCACAGGAAAAAGGCAACCGAGGCCGCTATCGCCGAAGCACAGGCGAAAGGCCGTGCCGAGGTGGACAAACTCAAAGCGCAAGCTGAAAATATACGGCAGGAATTGCGTAATAAAACCGGTAGTAGAATGGCCACAGGGGCTGCAAAAGTAACGGACTACTTGAGAGGCTAACTATGGCCATTGCCCAGATGGCGAAAATCATTATTGTCAGTCATAGCTCGCAGGCTTCCGAGCTTCTGGAGGCATTGCAGCGTGAAGGTATCTGCCATATACTCAACGCCGATGAAGCGATTGTAAGCCGGGATTTTCCCGATATCGGCGCTTCGGCTGAACGACCCAAAGATATTGAAGGAATGTTGAGCCGGCTTGAAAAGAGTATCGCATTTCTTGGAAAATACGCCCGAGCCCGAAAGGGTCTTGCCAGCGTGCTTTCACCGCGTACCGTCATTAATGAGCAATCCTATGACAAGGTGGTTTCGGACCGGAAAATCCAAAAGACCATCGAAAAGTGCGAACAGCTCGAATCATCGATGGAGAAAACGAACAGTGAAATTGAAAATCTCCAAAGCACTCTGGAGATGCTCAGGCCCTGGTCGTCGCTTGAGAGCCCCGTCGAGGAAATCGGGCAGCTCCTTCAGGCGACCTGCTGGGCCGGATTGATACCGAACCAGCATTATGAGCAGATCGAAGAGAAACTCGGCGAGCTTGGGGCGGCAATTCAAAAAATCGGTCCTGCCGGCAATCGTTTTGCCTGCCTGATAGCCTGTCTGAAAGAGCAAACGGATGAGGTGCAAAAATCGCTGCGGTCGGCTGAGTTCGAGCCGGTCAATTTCGAATCGATGACGGGGACCGTCTCCGAGCTAATCAGCGAGCATAGCAAAAAGTTGAAAAAGGCCCAAAGCCAATTGAAGAGCCACACAGAAGAAGCAGCGGCACTCTCCGAGAATCTGCTCAATCTTGAGATTCTTTACGACCACTATCAAAACCTTCTAAGCAGAGAACAAACCAAGGGTACCGCACCGGCCACGGAAAGCACGGTTCTGCTGGAAGGCTGGGTTAAAAAGCGGGATCTGAACCGCCTGAAAAAACTGGTATCCGGCTTTGATGCATCGAGTCTGACAGAAATCGAACCGGCTGAAGACGAAGATATACCGGTCGAAATTGAGAACACTAACCTGGTCAAACCGTTCGAGGTGATAACCCGCCTGTATGGTATGCCGCAGCATTTTGAAGTTGACCCGACGGTCTTTCTGGCGCCGTTCTTTGCATTATTCTTCGCACTGTGTTTAACCGACGCCGGCTACGGGCTGGTCATCATCGCACTGATGATTTTCTTCATAAAGAAGATGCAGGGCGATAAGAAGCTGATGTGGATGTTGGGGATTTGCGCTGCTGCGACGATTGTAGCCGGGGCACTTACGGGCGGCTGGTTCGGCAATGCAATCCAGAAGTTCATACTCGGCAACGAGGATAAAAATATTGCTTTATGGTTCGACCCCCTGGACAAACCGATGATTTTCTTCGGATTATCACTGGGTCTTGGGTATTTCCAGATTATGGTCGGTCTGATTATCGGCTTTGGCCACAGCCTGAAACGTCGTGATTATCTATCGGCAATTTGCGATTATCTAAGCTGGCTGGTGATGATTAATTCCATCGTTCTGTTCCTCGCGGCCAAGTTCGGTGTTATCCCCGCCGGCATCGGCAAAATATTCGGAATCATCGCCCTTTTCCCGGCGGCGATTATATTGTTCCTCAGCCAGCGAGAAGGCGCCTGGGCCGGCCGGATCGGCATGGGATTCTACAACCTGTTCAGCACCATATTCTATATGGGCGATGTCCTGAGCTATCTGCGGCTGATGGCGCTGGGTATGGTCACGGCAGGCCTGGCAATGGCGATAAACGTAATAGTTGAAATCTGTGGCCAGATCCCGGTGATAGGATTTGTAATCGCCGTGATCGTGTTCGTCGGGGCCCACTCATTCAACCTGGCAATAAACGCTCTCGGTGCCTTCGTGCATACGCTGAGACTACAGTATGTCGAGTTCTTCCCAAAGTTCTTCGTCGGCGGCGGCAAATCCTTTGAACCGCTGGTAAAAGAATATAAACACATTTATATCAAAAAATAAGTCCGAAAGTTTGAGTAAGAAAGAGAGGTTTGCAATGGATGGATTAACATTGGCTTTGATTGGCGCAGGATTGGCAGCTCTGTTGGCCGGTATCGGTTCGGCAATTGGAATCGGTATCGCCGGCCGAAGTGCCACGGGCGTGTTGAGCGAAAAGCCGGAACGCTATGGGCAGATGTTTATTATGGTGGTGCTGCCCGGCACACAGGGTTTTTACGGCTTTCTTGCGGCGTTTCTCGTGATGCTTCAACTGCACTTCTTCGAGAATAAGGTCCCGGAGCTTAGCTTCGCGCTTGGGTTACAGGTCTTGATAGCATGCCTGCCCATCGCCTTTGCCGGTCTGGTTAGCGCAATCTTCCAGGGCCGGGTCTGTTCAGGCGGTATCCTGATGACTGCCAAGAGACCGGAGATGGCCTTTAAGGCCGGCGTTGTCTTCGCCGTTATGGTCGAAGTCTACGCGGTTCTGGGACTGCTGGTAACAATGTTCATGTTATTATACGGCGTCAGTTGGCCGGCAGCGGCAGTCTGATATCTAAATCCAAATATGATATACGAGATACAAGATTATGGAAGCTGTACAGGTAGTAGAGAAGATATTGGCCGATGCAAAAGCTGAGGCCGGGAAGATAAAAAAACAGGCCGAAGAAAACGAGGCTGCTGAGCAGGCCAAACTCACGAAGCAGTTGGACGAATACAAAAAGCAGACTGAGATTCTGGCCAGGAAGGCCGGCGTAGATGAAGAATCGCACATCCTCGCCGCGGCAAGAATGGATATCGCCAAGCAGCTTCTCGCGGAGAAAAGAAAGATACTCGATGAAGTTTTCGAGCAGGCACACGAACAATTGCAGAACCTGCCGGACGAAGAGTATCGCACACTCTGCACAAAATTAATGCTCGAAACGGTCGAGACCGGCGAAGAAGAGGTAGTCATTGATAAGAACGAAAAACGCATCAATCAGGAACTTATCGATCAGGTCAATCAGCAGTTAGGCTCGAAGGGCAAAGGCGAGCTGAAATTGTCCGAGCAAAAGCAGGACATAGGCGCCGGCTTTATCTTGAAACGCGGCCAGATAAAGACCAACGTCTCTCTGGATGTGCTGCTGGACCAGGCACGCAAGGAGCTTGAAATCGATCTGGCAAAAGAATTATTCAAAGATTAATAATCAATGACCGAACTTGCTGAACAAGCTATTCTTGATTTTTACACGTACCCGCCCATTGGCGGCGACGACTGGCGCTATACGTACCAGACCGCCCAGGTGCGCACGCTCGAAATGCAAATGTTCACAAGGGCGACCCTGCTCGATATGGCCAATGCGGCCAATTTTCAGCAGGCCGCCGATTCGCTGAGCGGGACCGAGTACACTCTTCCGCAAGGCGGCAGGAATTTCGCTGAAGTACAGGAAATCCTGCAGCAGCGAAGAACAGCGATGCGAGAGCTTTTTTCAGATTTAATGCTTGATGAGCCGATTGTGGAACTGCTCAAGACAAGAGACGATTTTGCGAACCTTCGGCTGGCAGTAAGACGTACATTGACCGAGATACCTATAGGCACGGATTACAGCAGTGACGGCAACGTTCCGCCCGAAATGATCGAGCAAATATTTGCCGAGGAAGATGAATTCAACAAGCCGGTATTCCCTGATTATGTGCGGGATGCGGTGGAGCAGGCGGTTCTGGCCTATTACCAGAACAAGGATATACGCCGGATTGACGACGCGATAGATCAAAGTCAGGCCGGATACAATCTAAAGCAGGCGCGCCGGCTAAAGAGCGTTTTTCTGACCGGACTCTTTAAAATACAGATTGATTTGACCAATATTCGCACAATGCTCCGGCTCAAATTTACCGATTCGGAGCAGCGCAACGTTTTCTTAAAGGGCGGCTTTATCGAATTAGAGCGATTCATGCACGGCCTGGAGCTTGGTTATGAAGCATTAGGATCGCTGTTCTTTGTAACACCGTACCATCGAATTGTTGAAATAGGCGCCAACTACCTGGCGTCGGATAAATCGTTTTTAAAGGTTGAGCAGCAGTGCGAGGAGCATGTGACAGGATTTTTGAAATCGACTGTCCAGGTTACGGCAGGACCTCAGCCGATTATTGCCTACCTGTTAATGAAAGAAAATGAAATCCGAACAGTAAAGCTGATATTGACGGCAAAGAAAAACAACCTGGACACAAAGCTTATTCTGGACCGCATTACATGACCCGTGAAGGAAAATTAAAAGCTAATAATCAAAATGCAAAATGACAAATCAAAGTTCAAAAACTAAGAGTACTATTTTTTTGCATTTTACAATGTAATTTTGATATTTGAATTTTAGCCGACAGGCAAGAGACAAAATAATGGAAGGCAAGATTGCAGTTTTGGGTGACACTGATTTTGTGATGCCGTTCTCGGCACTCGGAGTTGATACGTACCCGGTAGGCCTGACGGCCGGCGATATTGTCGAAAACGCAAAGAAGGTAATTAGTGAAAAGTATGCGCTCGTGGTAGTTGCTGAAAACGTAGCTCCGCAGACCGAAGAAGTTTTCTCAGCGTACAAAAATGCACCGATTCCCTGTGTTGTGGTTGTGCCGTTCACTACCGAATCAAAAGGCTATGCAACACAGGCCCTGGGAGAAGTGCTCAAAATAGCTACGGGAATAAATATTCTGCAGGGATAATTGTGAGTGGATGCCGAAACAAGTGAATGAGCCGATAGGTTACGCATAACCTCAAAGACGGAAGGTTTTGATAATGAGTGAGTCAAAAAAAGGTAGAATAGTTAAGGTTGCAGGCCCTGTTGTGGTCGCCGAAGGTATGGCCGGCACGCGAATGTACGACGTTGTTCGCGTGGGCGAATTGAACCTTATAGGCGAAATAGTGGAACTCCACAAAGATCAGGCCTCGATTCAGGTCTATGAAGAGACCACCGGTATGGGACCGGGCGAACCTGTGGTTGACACTGAGGCGCCGCTGAGTGTTGAGCTGGGCCCGGGTCTTATCGAGAGCATTTATGACGGCATCCAAAGGCCGCTGGACGCACTTGTAGAGCTCGAAGGTGAATTTATGAGCAGAGGCAGTGCGCTGCCCGGCCTTGATAGAGAGAAGAAATGGCACTTTGAGCCAATAGTTGCCGATGGAACAAAGGTTGGCCCCGGAGACATTATAGGCGAAGTCAGGGAAACCAAGCTTTTTGTACACAAGATAATGGTGCCGATGGGAGTAGAGGGGACTATTCAAAAAATCGGCGAAGGTGATTTCACAGTCGTCGAGACAATAGCAGTTGTAACCGCCGAAGATGGAACCGAAACCGAGCTGAAACTGATGCAGGAATGGCCTGTCCGTAATGCAAGGCAGACAAAAAAACGTCTCGCACCGGACCGAATCCTTGTTACCGGCCAAAGGGTTATCGACACCTTTTTTCCAACTACCAAGGGCGGGACAGCCTGTGTGCCGGGACCGTTCGGAACTGGTAAAACCGTCGTTCAGCACCAGTTGGCCAAATGGGTCGATGCGGATATAGTCGTTTACGTCGGCTGCGGCGAGCGTGGAAATGAGATGACGGATGTTTTAACGGAGTTTCCGGAATTAAAAGATCCTCGCTCAGGCGAGCCTTTAATGCAACGTTCGGTTCTTATAGCGAACACATCGAACATGCCCGTGGCCGCCAGAGAGGCTTCCGTTTACACGGGCATTACCATAGCAGAGTATTTCCGCGACATGGGTTATACCGTTGCCCTGATGGCCGACAGCACGAGCCGATGGGCCGAGGCGATGCGTGAGATATCGACACGGCTGGAAGAGATGCCCGCCGAGGAAGGTTACCCCGCGTACCTGGCGGCCCGGATTGCGGCGTTTTACGAAAGAGCAGGACGTGTCCGGTGCTGCGGCGTACCCGAACGCGAAGGGGCATTATCGATCATCGGAGCGGTGAGCCCGCCCGGCGGCGATTTGTCCGACTCGGTCGTCCAGGCGACCCTGCACGTTGTCAAAGTCTTCTGGTCGCTTAAAGGTGAACTCGCCTACCAGAGACACTTCCCGGCGATTGACTGGCTCACTTCATACAGCTTTTATAAACAATACCTCAAGGAGTGCTTCGAAGACAAAGACCAGGGGCAGGAAATGGAGAAGATGACCGTCGAGGCGATGAGCCTGCTGGAGCAGGAGGCGGAGCTTCTTGAGATCGTACGGCTGGTCGGTGCCGAATCCCTCTCGCCCCAGGACAGGCAGTCACTTGAGACGGCCCGGTCCATTCGCGAAGACTTCCTGCACCAGAACGCCTTCCACAAAGTAGACACTTATACATCGATAGATAAGCAGTATGAAATGCTGAAAACCATCCTGCACTTCCATAAACAGGCTCTTGCCGCTATTGAGACCGGAGTTGAAACCGCCGATATTTTCAAACTGGCCGTCCGGGAGGAAATCGCAAGAGCGAAATACATCCCGCAGGATGAGATAGTAAAAGTCAGCCAAATAAGAGAAACGATCGACAAACAGATAAAACAATTAAAAACATCAGCCCCAACAGCTTGAATCGTATGAAGCTACTTATGAGATATGCTTCAAGAGATATAAAAAACAGGAGCATGAAATGCCGGCAATAAAAGAATATCAAACAGTAACGAATATCTCCGGCCCGTTGATGCTGGTCGAGATGGTCGATGAGGCCAAATACGGACATATCGTCGATATCGAGCTCGGTGACGGCGAGATACGTCACGGCCAGATCCTGCAGGTCGAGAACGACAAAGTTCTCGTCCAGGTTTTCGAAGGCACCAGAGGTATCGATGTCAAAAGCAGCACCGTACGGTTCCTGGCCAAGCCTTTGGAACTGGCCGTCTCGCCGGACATTCTCGGCAGGGTTTTCAGCGGTCTCGGTGAGCCGATTGACGAAGGTCCTGCAATCATCCCTCAAAAACGTCTGGATATTAACAGCAAGCCAATCAACCCATATGCCCGTGACTATCCGAACGAGTTTATTCAGAGCGGCATATCCACGATTGACGGCTTGAATCCCCTCGTCCGGGGCCAGAAACTCCCCATTTTCTCAGGTGCCGGCCTGCCCCACGACCAGTTAACGGCCCAATTTGCACGACAGGCTACCGTGCTCGGCAAGGGCGAAGACTTTGCCGTTGTCTTTGCAGCGATGGGAATCACTTTCGAGGCCGCACAATTCTTCATCGACGACCTCCATAACACCGGGGCGATAGAGCGATCAGTAATGTTTGTTAATTTAGCAAACGACCCGGCGATTGAGCGGATAGCAACACCGAGATTCGCGCTGACCGCCGCCGAGTATCTGGCCTATGAGCTGGATATGCACGTCCTGGTCATTCTGAACGACATGACCAACTACTGCGAAGCCCTTCGTGAGATAAGTGCCGCCAGAAAAGAGGTCCCCGGCCGGCGAGGCTATCCCGGCTATCTCTACACCGACCTGGCAACCGTTTACGAACGGGCCGGGCGAATCAAAGGCAAGAAGGGCTCGATTACAATGGTGCCGGTACTGACGATGCCCGAGGACGACAAGACCCATCCGGTGCCGGACCTGACCGGTTATATCACCGAAGGCCAGGTGATTCTGTCCCGCTCGCTGCACAGACAGGGCGTATCGCCGCCCGTGGATGTTCTGCCCAGCCTTTCGCGACTGAAAGACAAGGGAATCGGCGAGGGCAAGACGCGCGAAGACCACGCCGATCTCTATAACCAGCTCTACGCCGCTTACGCTCGCGGCAAAGAGATGCAGGAGCTGGCCACGATCATGGGCGAGGCCGCTCTTTCGGATGAAGACAAGAAGTACATGAAGTTCGCGAACGAATTCGAGGACAGGTACATCTCACAGGACTACTACGAGAACCGCACGGTCGAACAGACGCTGGACCTCGGCTGGAAACTGCTCAGCATGTTCGAAAACGTCGATCTCAAACGTATCGATATCAAGCTGATCGAAAAGTATATGCCCCAGTTCCGCAAGGACACGCGTGAAGCGTGAAGCGTGAAGTGTGAAGCGTTATGAGTGAAAAGATCAGAAATTTCAGAGACTTAGATGTCTGGAAGAAAGGTATAGAAATTGTGAAAGACGTGTACAAAGCTACAAACAGCTTTCCCAAGCAGGAGTTTTATGGGCTTGCCAGCCAAATGCAGCGCTGTTCTGTTTCTATTCCATCGAATATAGCCGAGGGTTTCAACAGATTTCACAATAAGGAATATAAGCAGTTTTTATACATAGCGTTAGGTTCCTGTGCCGAGCTGGAAACACAAATTGAAATAGCCGTAGAGCTAAAATACATAAACGAACAGAAGAAGACTTTTCTGCTGGAAAAGACCGATCACGAATCCCGTATGCTAAGGAACTTAATCAAGAAGCTTAGTTGAGTTTGTTTCACGAAGCGCAAAAAATAAATAACGAGATACGCTTCACGAGATACGAATATGTTAGCGAATGTAAATGCAACACGAATGGAACTATTACGGCTGCGGAGGCGCGTGTCGCTTGCCAGCCGGGGTCACCGTCTGCTCAGCGAAAAACGCGATGAGATATCCCGGCAGCTAATTAAGATTGCCAGAGAGATTCGGCCGCTGCGCGAGAAGGTCGAGAAAGAGCTTTCGGAAACGTTCCGGCGTTTCATGCTGGCCCGCGCAACGATGGAGCCGGAGCATACAAAGGCCGCCCTGGCGGTGCCCACAAAGAAGTTCAGCCTTGCGATTGACTTTGCCAACGTGATGAACATTAAGGTCCCGCACCTGGCTAAGGAGATCTCCGGCGAGATCATCTGCTACGGCTACGCCACAACGTCCGGCGAAATGGACGTCGCGCTGCTTGCTTTAGAACGGGCATTTGACGATCTGATCGAATTAGCCGAAAAGGAAAAGCAAGCCGCCCTTCTTGCCACCGAGCTTCAAATGACCCGCCGAAGGGTCAACGTCCTGGAGCACGTCGTCATCCCCGAACTGCACGAAACGATCCGCTTTATCTACGACAAATTAGCCGAAGCCGAGCGAGACAACATCTCCCGCCTCATGAAAATCGCCGACATCATCAGAGCGTGATCTTGATCCTTGAGCAGATATGAGATGCCTAAGAGGCAGTGTTTACGGACCTTGAACAGCCTTTTCTATACCCAGATTGTGTGACATGTATATTAGAAAACTCGATATAAATCCCCATCAAAACTTCTTTCCAAAGAGGTAGCCACACAATAAAGTAATTATCGGTGCAATCGTACCCCAAAAGTCAGCCGTGGATATGCCTGGTTTCAAAAACAATACTATAACTCCTGCAATGGCCAGTAAAGCAAGCAAGAAGCCAGCTATATTAGTTGGTGCATTTTCGCGGTCGCCGAAAACCTTACCAAGTAAACCTATGTTTACCTTCTTCACTTGAAGTTCGTGTCTGCTTGCTTGGATGGTGTATTTTTTGGGCTTCGAGCGGACAATAATGTCCCCCTCCCTTTTACTCATTTTGCCGCCTCCGCGTGCCCGGATATAATTCCAAGCGGCATGAGCGCATGCTGCATTACAAAGCCACACACAGGGCATACAACCAGCGCAATAGGGATTGTATCATCTCCAATACCTAATCCTTTGGGATCATCGCTTACTGGCAACTGCGAGAACCCGACCAAGTCAAATTCTCCCTGGGCGCATCTTGGACACCGCAGGTTAACTCTTCTGCTTCTCAAAGCTTGAATAATCTTGTCGGCTTGGTCATCATTCATTCTTCAAAAACCTCGACAAATCTAATTCATTTCTTATAATCCTCTGGGCTCATTGTAAGGATTCGAGCAAATCTTGTCAATTCGAAATTCAAGCTACTCGCCATATCTTATTTTCCTTGTTCATCCAACACAAGAGTAAATTCGACTAATATTACCTAGCTTTCCCTGTTTCTTTGACAGGAAACCCACCAAGCACATAAAACATAGTCCTTTTCGGCCAATGGCATTTCGCCATTCACCTCCAGAAAACTGGGATTGTGATACAATAACCAGCTCTACAGTCAGTGTAAATTAAAAAATGATAATTTTCTATAATTTCTAATTTTGCTGAAGCCGAACGAGACAACATCTCCCGCCTCATGAAAATCGCCGACATCATCAGAGCGTGATCGGTGAATCGTATCTCGCGGATTAACCGATGCACGGCAATCTCAAAATATTTAGCCCGTCGATTCATCGGCGGGTTTTCTTTCTATCATGCCTCCTCGACGACTTTCCATCCGATCGCGTCGGCCAGCGAATACACAGGCTTCTTTATGTCACCGTAGCACGTCACACGGTGCCAGCCCCATTGATCCCACATGCTGAAAAGCTTCTCGATGTCACCGGCCGGATCGGCGGCAAGCTTTGTCCGGCACGCACGGTCGTCCGGATCGTTTTCAACCGCCTTGCCCAGATGCATCAGTATCTCCTTCTGCGGCTGCCTGATCTCGAGCGTCGTCGTCATGTACCCTAACGGCAGAATCGAACGAACCGAAGCGCCCTGCCGGTCCTCGGAATGCGTCAATATCGCATACGGATTGGCCGGCCCGTCGGGACCGAACATCTTGTTCGGCGCCACGCAATGAGCGTAGATAATCTGCCGCTTGGCAGTGTCGATGACCGGGTCGGAAATGAAACTCGGCCGCCCGCCCGTCATGGCCTCTATCATCAGCATTGTCGCCGTGGACCTTATATCGCACTCACAGGCCCCGACCATTCCTTCGTTGTTCAACTGGTGAAATCCCAGGCATGGGTAGGCGTGGATGTGGCCGCCGTAGAATCCGCCCAGACAGTTGATTGCAATCCCATTTGCACCGTGTTTTTTCAGCACCTCCTTCATGCCCAGATACATCGCCGCCGAGGTCTCTAACGTCTCATCCGAAACACCGACAACTTTGGTCGCATCCGTTTTCCATTTCTCGGCGACCGTCTTTGACATGGCCTTGTCCGCGCTTTCCCAGGCGGCGTTGACTTCGGCAAAGGAAACATTCACAATGGGTATCCCCATCATCTCGCCCCCCGGCCCGGAATTCTGGTCACGAACCGCCAGAATCTTCGATTTTTTCATTTGCCTGATGCACTCATCCGTCGAGACCGTTCGCAAATTGTCCGCCTTGCACTGCATGCCGCCCATTCTCGGCGTCCCCTCCATGCGTACCCGTTTTGTCGCTGCGGCGAAATCCGATGCCGATCCTCCTCGCCCGACGATCTCGAAGCATTTCACGCCGGCGATCACATCGTCCATATTCGATGATGCTACAAAGCCCACATTGCCGGCACCGCTCCGCAGAAATGCCGCGTTATAGACCAGAAATCCGCCGCTTCCGCCGTATTGAAAATCAACATAAAGCACCGGCTTGCCCGAAGCGGCAATGTCCTGAACTACGCGATTCCAGCAGTTCATCTGATAAACGACATAGCCGTCAACGCCGTTGAGCTCATTTTCCTGGAGAATCCTTTTCGCTTCCTCCGGCCCCTTGGCCATGGATGATCCGAACTCGAACTCCGGGCATCCCTCAGCAAGATCGGCGTCAATTCGCTTCATAACCGGCCCGAAGTCGAATCCCACGTTAGGCCAGTCAGGCCCGGGCTGCTTGACCGCATGAAGCGAATAAATCACCTGAATCCGCATCTTGTCCTTTTTCGCCGCCATTGAGGGCGCCGGCTTAGCCAGCAGCCCCGCCGCTCCAACACATGCCGCACAGCCCGCCAGGAATTTTCGCCGGCTAATCGGGCAACATGAACACCCTTTGATAATATTATTGTTTTTCATGGTTTACCTCCCAAAAATTCATAGAATTCCGATTTCACATAAAGAGCAGTATAACCTTTCCGGCAACCAAAACCATGAAAAAGTATCTGAATTGTGCTGACAAAGTCCTGCCGCTGATTTGTTGAACTTGCAAGATACCGAAATTGGGTTTGTTTGGCTTTGTTTTCCCTGATTCCAAACAGGCTTTCTTTTGACGTATTCCCTTTCATAACAGACACTTGCGTCCATAATAGCTCTTTTAAAATTGGCTTTGTTTTTTCAAATGGTGCTCAGCAAATTGTGCTTTGAGGCCTGTCATTCCGCACGCTTCTTATTGTTTCGGATTTAGGGCTTCGTCCTAAGAACTCCATAAGGAGTGCTTCGGATTTCCGACAAAAGCCCGGCGATTGGCTTTGAATTGGGTTTGTTTGGCTTTGTTTTTCGCAGCCTTCAAAGCGTAAAATACTTCATAATCACCTTTCATATAAGACATTGCGCCTATTTAGCCCTACCGCAAATTGGCTTTGTTTTTTCAAACGTACCCTGTCAAACGTGCCTTCGGATCTGTCATTTGGCTCCTATGCCTTATATTTAGGATTTAGAGCTTAGTGCTTAGGATTTCCGGCCAAAGGCCGGCATATTGGCTTTGTTTTTTCAAATTCCTTTTCCTCATCTTGACGCCGTCCGTTGTCCGTAAGGACTCCATAGGAGAATGCAGTCCTTGGGACTCTGCCGTAAGGCGTCCCTCACGGTACTTACGGAGAACACTGAACGCTAATAATTTGGCTTTGTTTGGCTTTGAATTGGCTTTGTTTTTTCGCCGCCTCAAACCTCAAAATTCTTCATAATCCCTTTTCATATAGACACTTAAGCTCATTCTGCCCTTTTGAAAATTGGCTTTGTTTTTTCAAATGGCCCCTCCGGAGAAACTCCGGATTTACTCTCATTTTTACCTTTTGCCTTTTTACTTCTTTGATTTCTCCATTCTAAATTCATTATTCGACATACTACATACGAACTTAGTTTGGTAATGTACTAATATTAATATTAAAAATCACGTGAATTCCCAAAAAATCTCCGTGAGACGCCGCTCGCTACTCCGTAAGTCCCGTAGTAGATGCCTTATGGCAGAGTTCTTAGGACTGCGGACTGCCCTTACAGTTCATTATTCTGGAATTAAACAATCTTCTTTTCATTCGACTACAAGTTACTTACACTGGATGTAATGAAGCCATTAGAGTTTACTTTGAGGGCAAAATTTTCGATGCCACCAAATTGATCTCACGCGCCTTTGGCTTTTTTTGATTTCTTCTTCTTTTTCGATTTTAATCGTGCAATTTTCCTATCTATCTTAATTATGCACTCACCAACTCGTGAATAGAATTCATCAACTTGCTTGTTCTTTCTTCTGCCTGTCAAAAGGGCGTAAGCACTCATTCTTCTTTTGGCCTCCTCCAGTTGTGTCCTGCACTTTTCAAGTGAACGCTTCCTGCAAGTTACCTTATTAGCCCTTTGCTGGATGGATTCTATCTCTTTTGTAAAGAATATGATGGCATCGTCAAACAGATCTGCTCGCTCTGATTTTCCATCGGTTACACTAAAGGCCTTAACATAGCCTATTTTGAGATTTTCCAAAACATGCTTGAGTGATTCCAGTTCATCGATCCTGTCTCTCGGAACAAAGTATACTCCACCTGCATCGCGAACGTAGGTTCCACCACGTAGTGATATGTAATGAGCAGCTTCAATTACATCTCTGGCCACCTGACGGATGTCGTCGCCAGTAACGTGATTTGAGTAATGATAAAAGAATCTCTCAAATTTCTTTTTGTCCCGTCCCTTTGCTTTGAATGACTTTTTAGCTTTGTAATATACGCCAGTAGTTTCCTGTTCAAATTCAAGTGTGTCATTAGAACTGTTCACTTTTTCATAGATAATAGCGGCACTCTTTCGACTGCTATCGTTAACAACGCCCCGGAAAAATCTGTGTTCTGACGACTTTTGGATCTTTTTCTCTGCCCATAACTGTTGGATCTTTTTCGCTGCCCGTGAAACGGCCACTGCTGCTGTAGGCCTCGTAAGTTGATAGTTGTCAAGACCGTGCGCTCGTAATTCATCATTTACATCGTCGACTACAGGATCTACTTTCGAGGAGGCACCATAAAGCACAATGTATCCAAGACAGTTGGGATCGCGTGTGAAGTTCTCCATTTACACACTCCTTAAATCTAATTCTGTTCCATTCAATTCCCCGAAGGATAACTCAGGGACAATTCGGTGCGGCCACGGTTTTCTGGGCACTGTCCGAAGCCCATTATTACGGAACACAAATCTAAGACGTCTCGCTGCATAGCTCGCTGGAGGCAAACTTACACTATTGAGGTTGGATAGTCAAGATAAATAAAAAAAACTTAGTGAATTGGCGGATTAGGTAAACGGATTCCTGCTGGAGTTTATCCCGCGTCAGGATGTAGGGCAGGAATGGCGGTTAATTATTCTCCAATCAAGATTTTCCCTTTATTCAGCGTGGGCAATCGATGTATATCGGCCTATTTTGTTTAATGTGTCTTTGGCTATGATGACATTCTCCCTGACCTGGAAGTCAAACATACCGACGCAGATGAAATCCGCCCCGTTTTCAAACGCATATTTGAATCCTTCCCGCGGATGTATTGCGCCGGCCGCCAGGACCTTGAAAGCGATCCAGGGTATGTTTACCTGCTTCATGAACTCGATTGTCTTTTCCGGGGTAACGGACCAGATATTGTCGTTCGAAGGCTGTCTGTTCGCAGACCAATAATCGCCGCGGTGCAAAGTCTTCATATAAAAATCGGGTTCCATTCCCGCTTTTTCACATGCAATAACAACATCGAGTGAGTGAGCGCCAATACCGGCGATGGATCCATTTGCTTTAAGATATTCCAGGGCTTTTTGCACAAGGTCGATACGGCCTCTTTGCACGAGTCCATCTGAAACGCTGCCCTGCAAATAGCCCCCTATCGCCCCGTTATCAAAGGCCATCCTTATGTCGTTCATTATATCGCTGATATCGGGCTTTCGCGGCTTGATTTGCGCAATCCATTTCATCTTGCCGCCTTGTTTCCAATATTTGTCCATAATCCTGACGATGTGACTGTCGGTTCGGAACTGAGCGGTATTTATGTCGCACTGCTCGCACAGGTGCAGAGTCTCAATGCACTTTTCGTCGGTGAAATAACGTCTCATCAAAGAAGATATATACGGCAAATCCCTGCTGTGAGCATTCCCGCTGATGGGATTGCCCCCGACTATCAGCCTGCTGACAGCAGCTTTTCCAATTTTGCGCTGGGGCAGATCTCCGACTGAAGATTTTCTTTCCGGCGAGGGGGCGTTTATATTCGCTGCTGAGGGGGTATTGGTTTCGAGACTGCAGGCCGATGCCGCAGCCATCGATGTTACCAGGGATTTGTTTAAAAAACGCCGTCGAGTCAGCTTATACGACATTCTCGTTTCCCTTTAACAAATGCTGCCGGACTTCCAGCCAATTTACAGACATCAACCGTAACCCTATGCCCCACTCTCAAGACAATCGCTTCAACTACGCTTTGCAGCCCAAAGCATCCCGGCCGCTCAACTCGCCGGATAACCTACCGTCTGGGAGAAGAGGACGTGCTGGTCGGGCCGAAGCTTGAACTCTTTGGGCGTGTTTGTTTTATCGCAATTGTGGAAATGAGCGGCAAGGCCCTGCGAAGCGGCGAATAGGTACACGTTCGAGGCGATTAAGCCCGTGGCGACGTAATAATATGACTTCTGCACATCGGTATTCTTCAAGCCCGGCTCCTGGAACGGCGCCTTGGCGTACCTGGCGATATCCACAACGTAGAAGATATTGACCGGTGCCCTGGCGGCGGCGCGCCTGCCGGACCTTCGGCGAAAGTCACCCGCGGCAACGGGCGTCAGGCGGTGCCCTGCCGCATCGTAGAGATAGACTCCTTCGGGCAGTGCGACATAAAGGTCGATTTCCTGCGAGTTGCTGGCCGACGCGGCCGTTCTTCCCGTCCCGCCGGCAGATGGTCCCTTCGGGCGGTTAATCCCGAACGCCGCCCAGAGAAGATTGGACAGCATCTGCGCCGATAGCTTCTCGGTGCCGATGTCGCGGGTAGTCTTTCTTTCCCACAGCGCCGCCAGCACGGATTTGCCGCCGTCCCTCTGCGGTTCCACGAGCGTTATCGTCTTCAATTCCTGGCCCAAGCCGGATTTTGTCCCGGCCAGTAACGTGACAGCCGGCACGGCCTTCAAAAATGTTCTGCGGTCCATTTGATTGTCCTTCCTTTTATTCGAATCGATATTAAATCTGCTCTGGACAATCATTGTATATGGATAAAGGCACCCGGCAAGACTTTTTTAATTTACTATTTTCTATTGACTATTGACTATTGGGGCGTGAAATTCAATTCGGCAAACGTTCCTTGACAGAGTTTTGCGGCTTCGATTTCATCTATAAATGAGCCCTGACGATTTTCATGCCGGGCTTTGTTCTTATTTCCAAATGCGTGGAATCAACCTGCCGGTGCGGCTCATGTAGGAGCGGTATTGCTCTCCGAAGTGTTCGATCATCATCCGCTCTTCTTTTGGAATCCGAGCTAAGTACAAAGGAATGGAAAGCGCCAGAAACGTCCAGCCTGCGAGCCAGTTCGCCAGCAAAAGTCCCTGTGCGATCGCCCAAAGCAGGTGTGCAGTGTACATCGGATGTCTTACATAGCAGTACACACCGCCCGTAACGAGCGAGTGTTGTCCCGTAATCCGAAGCGTTGCCGACCAGTTCCGACCGAGGTCTGCATGTGACCTCCACAGCATGAAGATAGCCCCGACAAAAGCTACCGTCCCCACCCAGCCGCTCCATCCAGGCAGGGCATAATTCGCAAAATCCAGCCATGGCGTCAACAGATACAAAAGGGGCATGATCATCCCCACACCGGCAGCTGAGACTAATATAGTATCAAGCACGTTGCTGTATTCCTTTTCGGCTTTGGCACCTCTGCATCCGGCCATATAGACATTGCGTATCACTGAGCAGGCAACAAAACCCGCAAGAAAAATTACTTCAAATGTATTATAGCTTTTAAGCATTTTTCATCTTTCGTCAAACGAATGGTCCTGAGTTAGCCGAAAAAGAAAGCCATCAATGCGCCGGCCAGAGCGACACCTACCGCCGGCAATACCATCTTAATGATAATTTTCAGCAGCGAAGTCTGAAAATAACTCGCCGATAAGGGCAGGCACAGGTGGACCGGTGTCACCCACAGACCGAAAAGCAGCCCGGAAAAGGCCAGCGTTTCGAGCCCCATTTTGGCGTCGGGGCCCGTGCCTATAAAGGCGATCAGGAACGGATACGTAATCGCCACGGTGGGCGTGGTGACTCCCGTCGTGAAGCCGACCAGCATGGGCAGTAAAAACAGCAGCAAGTGCGGCGGGACATGGATGCTTACGAGAAAATCGACCACGCTGCCGATCGCGCCGCCGGTCTCGATGTTGAGCTTGAAAAAAAGCGCGCCGAAAATCAGCAGGACCATGTCCGGCTCACGGGCGGCCTTGAATACGGACGGCCATCGCCTAAATGGAAACCGGTGTATCAAAAGCAATCCGACGATGGCTAAAAAGATACCGATAGCCGGCGGCACATCAAAAGCAATATACAAACCGGCGGTAAACACTATTGGCCAGAAAGCGTGAAAGAAATCCTTCAGGTGATAACTCACGTGACGCCTGGCCGGTTCGTGCTCGGGACGTTTCGGCGGAATACCGAACATCAGCAGCACGATAACGCCAACAAGAATGCCCGCGCCGGTCAGCACGATGTGGTAGCAAAAGAGTCTCAGGGCGGAGATTCCGAGCAGATTTTGAATGAGCGGCACCGCTGGAAAGAGCGGCCAGATCGGTTCCCATTGATGCCGGAACAAAAAGTTGATCGCAGCCAGCCGGCTGCGCTCGACGCCGATCTTATCGCCGGCCTCTCGCACCATCGGAGCAGAGAGCATAATTCCGCCCGGCGTCGGAAGCATTCCCATCATCAGCGGAATCAGCGCCAGGGCAAACCGGCGGCTTTTGAACAATCCCTGTATGGCCGGGACCAGCCGTTGCGAAAGGCCGATCTCTTCCATCGCGGCACCGATGACGTTCACCAGCAGCAGCAAAGCGGTAAGTGAGACAAAAAGGTAGCCCGTCGTTCTCGTCAGCGGCTGGCTGTGCCATTCTTCGGCCAACGCCCTGCCGACATCCGCCGGCCAGACCCGAAGCAGCACCCCCACCAGGCAGGCCGATACCAGCATAGCAACGCCGATCTTGACCTTAAGACGCAGCAGTGTCACCAGAGCAGCCAACGCTATTATTATGGATATAAGCGCATACACGCCCAATATATTAACAACACAAATCCGAAAAGGGAGTTTTTTATAAAAAGAAATGCCGCTAATACACCAGACCCAACGAACGCAAACGCGCCCCCTGCCTTATGAAAATAACCGAAGTCATCATAACAGATAACATGCCAATCTCAAAATCTCTCGCCCCCTTTATCGTAGTCTTCAGTCAAAGCTGATTTCAGATTTGACCATACAATTCATCATATGTATAATCTTTGCTGCTTGTATTGTATTATGCGGCTTGAACTGACAAAGGCACACAAGAAGGTTTTTGCCCATGAAGTATCGTATATACATTGACGAGGTTGGCAATCCTGACCTTGAAAGTTCGGATAATCCCAATCATCGTTTTTTGAGCCTTACAGGTGTAATTTTGGAATTAGATCACGTCAGGTCAGTGGTTCACCCACAAATGGAAAGATTGAAAGAAAAATATTTCGACTACCATCCGGATGAACCAATAGTATTTCATCGTAAAGAGATTATTAACACCCGGCCTCCATTTCAGAACCTCAGGGATCCTGATATCAGATCACAATTCGACACCGAGCTGCTGATGTTGCTACGTTCATGGCAGTATACAGTAATTTCGGTTTGCCTGGACAAGAAAAAGCACAAAGAAACTTATACTCAATGGCGTTATGATCCCTACCATTACTGCCTTGCAATTTTACTTGAACGTTACGTACTTTTTCTCCAACGTACTGGAGCCCGTGGTGACGCAATGGCCGAATCAAGGGGAGGAAGAGAAGACAGGCGTCTTAAAGATTCTTTTAATCGGCTCTATGAGAAGGGGACTGATTACCTACACACAGATGACTTTCAGGCAACATTGACAAGTAAACAACTCAAAGTAAAATCCAAGGCGAATAACATTTTCGGATTGCAGTTGGCCGATCTTCTCGCTCATCCAAGCCGGAATGAGATTCTTTACGATCAGGATTTACTTAACACAAAACTTGCTCCCTTTGCCAAATTGATCATCCAAATCCTGCAGACCAAATACGACCGGCAATCCGACCGCATATATGGCAAGAAGTTTATTTAACCAAAAAAAAGGCCCTTTCGGGCCCGATGGCATTACGCCATCCACCTCCAGAAATCTGGATTAATCATACAATAATAAAATAATCGGTGGTTGTCAATAGTAAACTCGAAAGTTTTCTGCAAATTTTCCCCCGGAAAATTAAACCATGACAACATGTCCTGCCTGATGAAAACACACGCAGCTATCAATATATAAATTGCATCGCCAAATCACCTTTACGAGCCATAACTACAATACGCATTAGAACAAAGCTGTACCGATGTCATATGCTGTGAAATCGCACGTCAGGATTCCCCAATTCATAAGTTATAAATCAGGAGAGCACGAGTCATAGCTTCAGAGCTATTATTATGTAAACTTCAATTATAGAGCTATGAACAAAACTACTCACAATCAAACTAACTCATTGTGTGCTGTTTTGTGTTCTGGATTCGTATTGGTCTCTGGCTTTTTCGAAATCTACGGGGGTCAGGTCCAGCCTGTTCAGGACTTTCGAGGCGAGCAGCGTGGCGAGGATTTCGCCGCTGGGGTCGCTGGCCGAGACAAAATGAGAAAGAAAGATAAGGGCTCCGGCGAAGCTGAAGTCGCCGTTCATTATCGGCGAGTGGTGTCTGAGGACCGCCTCCTGGATGACCGGCGAGAAATTCCACCTCAGGCATATCCTCGCTCCGACGTCGCAGTGGTCCATGCCCAATTCCGCTTTTTCCTCATGAATGACCGAGACCATTCTGTCCCATAACGTCCCCAATACGCGTCTGCTGGTTTTGTTGCCGGCCACCATTATTGCCAGCCGGCCCACATCGTGGACGAGTCCGGCCAGGGCATGCATCTGCCGCTGCTCTCTCGGCAGTGAGCAAATCCCGCCCAGAATATCGGATGCGATGTAAATATCCTCACCATGATCAACATAGTCTTTCAGATATTTCAAAGCGGCAAATTCCTGCCGGATCGCATCTCTGGCGTAAGAAATTCCAATCAACTGCACCAAAGGCCGAATTCCCACGTGCTTGACGGCATCTTCGATGCTCTCGAAATCCTGTGCCCGGCCGAAATACGAGCGTGCCAAAGCCAAAAGCTGGCTCCGCAGTTTGGGGTCACTTTCTATCAGCCGGAGTATTTCCGTTCCGTCCTCGGTCGGTTTTACCGCAGTGCTAAGAAGCTGATTGATATCGGTTGGAAACAGCGGCAGATCATCGACGAGCTGAGTTATCTTACGTGACACTTGCTCCCGTTTGTTGGCGTTCGGAGCCGGCGAATTCTGACTTTCATTGCCCAGCATGACCGTACCTCGATAATTCAATACACAGCTATTCCCCGCATCCGCACATTATTGTGCCCTTAAGCACATTTTCCGCAGCGGCTTTCAGGTCTTCTTGTGCAGCATATCGTATTCGGTCTCGAAGCGAAGCTTATGCCGGACCTCTTCCTGGGCCAGCGCCAGAAGGACTTCCCGCGATTCCACGTCCTTGACGTTCGGTATAAGATTCACGTATGTCCTGAAGGCCACATCTTCCTTCTCCATTCCCAGCAAAAGCATATCCGTGTAATCTATATCCAGCGGCGAGTCGCTATCTGATATTATATAACCACTCTCAGGACGGCCCGAGGGCATCTGCTTCTCCGGCATGGTTTTACCCGTTTTGATCATCTCCAGTTCAAGTCTGGCTTTGTGCTCCAGCTCTTCAGCGGCCAAATCTTCAAACACCTGCCGCATTCTCGGATCATCCACACGGCCGGCTAATGCCAGGTAAAAATAATACGCTTCAACTTCTCTGGAAATTGCATATTCCAGAATCTCCTGATCGGAATTAACTTTGCCCATCGCTGGTTTGCCCTCACAATCAGTAGTTCATCGATAATAAATAATCCATAAAAACCGCTTAACACTGCTGCTCGTCCCGCTTGCTTCGCTTATTTACGAATTATAATATCCTTTGTAAAAACTGCAATTATTTTCGCCCTTTGCTTATAATTTTATCGCCGGAGCGGCATTAACCATCCGGGAATCAAAGACTATTTGCCAGACCGTGGATAGTTACAGCAAACCGGAATAGCTGTAAGTCTACCCTGCCTATGCCCTCCATGGGCGAGTCCTCTTGATGTCCTTGAGTATCCGGTTTGCCACGAGCACATCTTCGGCAATCTCGAAATCAAACATCCCGGCCAGCACGAAATCGGCGCCATTTTCAAACGCATAGCGGAAGGCGTCATTGGGCGGTATGGCGCCGGCGGCCATGACCTTGAACGCAAACCAGGGTTTTTCAACGCCTTTCATAAAATCGATTACCTCCTGCGGATTGTTGCACCAGTAGCCCGGGACCTCGGCAACTACTTTCGTCAGCTCATCAGCCTTTGGTGCGGTCGGATAATTGTGGTGGTGGAACGTCTTGATGTAGAAATCGGCGGCGATTTTATTTCGCTCGCACTCCCTGACGACCTTCAGGTCGTGCGCTCCGACCCCGCAGGGAACATCGTGCTCCTTGGCAATTTCCACAGCCCTGGCAATCATATCGACCTTACCTTCGGAAACAAGGCGATCGGCAACAACTCCCCACAAATAAATCGCATCGACCCCCTCATCGACGAGCTGCTTGACCTGTTTGCGATAATCCTCCGGCTGCGTATCGACCTGGGCGGTCGGGCATATTATCCACTGAATCTTGCCGCCCTGCTTGTTGCGGTATCTCTTGAGCATGCTCACAACTCCGGGAGCGGTATGGATAACAAGTGTGTTCACGCCGTGAGCTTCGGCCAGCGCCATCGTCTCGAAGATTTTTTCTTCGGTATTATAGTGCGCCGTCAGATTATAAACATACTTCAAATCCCGGCTGTGTGTGAAATGGGTCAGCAGATTGCCCCCCAGCAGAATCCGGCTGATCTTAAGATCTTTGATCCTGCCCGTTGGCAAGTCGGCCTCCGACGCCAGCACGTTCTGTGCTGCTCCGGACTGTTTCGACGCACCTCTGGCCAAGGCCTGATTCTGCGTCGCGTGAATAGCTAACGCACCTGCCGCAGGTGTCAGCAATGATTTTTTAATAAAATTTCGACGGTCTATGTTTTGAGACATCAATATTCTCCTTACTTCATATCAAACCAGGTTAAAGTCATAAGTTGCCTCATTTGGGAGGCATAGACATAAAGAACTGGACGAGCTTATCCTTCAATAATATGAAGGTCAGTCCCAAATGTTCGTACTCCAATGTTATCTGCGGACCGTTCTTCCGTTCACTGTTTGGCAGTCCATAAGCAGCAAGGATTTTGGACCGACTGGCCCCCATAGAAATCCCTTCCTTGGTCTTGCCGCTAAAATCTTTGACCGATGTAAAGGGTGGTGCAACTTTTCTGGTGTAGAAGTTGAAATATTGGACACCTCTCTTAGGAGAAACCATGAGAGAAAATCCTTTTGAGTGGTAAAGAAAACTCATACCGCCATCCTCAACTTTTTCCGGCTCACCTATTTCCTTGATGACGTTTTCCCTCGACATGCCAAACCGGATAGAATCCACACCAACCGAAGGATAAACTTCATAAGACAAGTTCGTCATGTTGTTCGAATCTGCTACTGCCTGGACCGTTTCCTCTACTTGAGCTGCTGGCGGAGTTACCTTTTCTATGTTTGCAGCTACAGGTGGGGCATCGCTCGTTACTTCCCTCTTTTTGCACCCGGTGCTTGTGGACAATATCAATCCGAGTATGAGCGACAGACTGATAGTTAGAAGATGGTTTGTTTTCATAATTCAGCTATCCACATATACGGATTATCGAATTTCCGTCCTCATTCCATTCTACTTGTTTCAGGAGATCACCACAAAACTTTTCCAGCTAATTTTCAAAACGGCAAATTTATCTGGATTAACATGCCGATAAAGAGTAAAAAGGCTTTTAATGCAGCGATTATGGAGTAAATATGGCATCTGATAAGTTGGATATTTTTAAAAGGCCGAAATTCAGTAATCCCCGGATGTTACTGGGTTTCTCAGGCTGGATGGATGGCGGTGAAGTCTCGACAGGTACCGTTAAATGTCTTATCGACAAGCTGGACGCCCGGAGATTTGCCGAGATCGAGCCAAAGGGATTTTATATATACAGCTTCCCCGGCTCAATGGAAATAACCGCGTTATTTCGCCCTCACGCGCAGATAAAGAACGGCATCATAGAGTCTTACGAAATTCCTGCAAATACATTTTTCTACAGCGAAGAAAGCAATCTCATTTTGTTTTCAGGCAAAGAACCCAATCTGAATTGGGAAGAATTCGCGGAATGTATCTTCTCGGTATGTGCGGAATTTGGCGTAGAGATGATATATTTCATCGGCAGCATAGCCGGCCTTGTGCCCCACACGCGTGAGCCAAGACTTTTCTGCTCCGTCTCAGAATCCGGACTCAAGGAGACTTTCCAGCATTACGGCGTAAAATTCACCAACTACGAGGGCCCCGCCAGTATCATCACTTACCTGACCGCCAACTGCAGCAAACAAGATATTAAAATGGTAAGCCTCGTAGCTGCGATTCCCGCTTACGTTCAGGGCAGCAATCCCAAGTGTATAGAAGCCGTGACACGAAGGATAGCCGGCATGCTGGAGCTGGAAATGGATTTCGCCGACCTAATGACTATGAGCGATGAGTTCGAGAAGAAACTGGATGATGTTGTGACGGAACAGCCGGAACTGGAAAGCAACATTCACAAGCTGGAAGAAGATTACGACAATGAGATTTTCAACAACGAGCTGGGTGATTTAAAGACATGGCTGGAGCAGCAGGGTATTCGAGTCGATTAGAAACCAATCCGCGCGCCGAGTAAGGCGTTCTGCAAAATACTTTAAAACAAACGGGGCTTATACCGAATCGAAATTAATCGGTATAAGCCCCGAACTAATACAAATCCTCGTGCTATTGGGCTTACACGGAAATCCAATCGTCCTCTTACTATTCAGCAGGTTCTACCGTGGTCTTCTCGAGGTCGTCGGTAATTAGAATAGCGTCAAACAGCGTACCGTCTTCACGCTTGCCGATTTCCAGCGTATGCTCGCCTGCAGGAAGTGTCCAGTTCACAACCGCGTCGTCGTGGTCGTTACTGTGGACCTCGTCCCAGAGCCATTCATTCGAATGCTCTACGTCATTAAACCTAACCCAGCCGGTTCCGGGCTGGTCTGGGTCTTCATGGGTCTGACTTGTAGCACTCGTAATCCTGACCCAACAGGAGTCATCTTCGCCGTTGGGGGCTATAATTCTCAGAAAAATCTTATAGACTCCTTCAGGTGCACTAAAGTTGTACGTAGCGATCCAATCAGCCCCGGGAGCAGCGTCACCGTCGTCGCCGTCACCGTTTTGTGAGCCGATATGCGTTGCGCCGGATGAGGCCGGATCGTAATAAGTCCGCCAGCTCTCTCCCATAATATCGGCGGCTTCCGCTTCGAATACCTTATTTGCCTCCTTCGGTATTAGCACCGGAGGCTCCGGATTAAGCCTGATATCGTCAATATACACAGTACCCGAGCCGCCGGCCTGCGGATTATCTCTATCGCCGACACCAACGGAGATATTATCCACATCGGTCAGATTCACGCCCTGATCCGCAAAGACCTGCGTCGGAATAACCCACTGAGTCCAGGCGTCTATCTGCGTCGCGGCCGGTTCGTCATAGTTCACAATCGCAGGGGCGCCGGCGCTGTTGCCGACTGCCACATACATCGACTCGGCACTGTTGCTGGATATGCCGATATCCTGAGATTGCCACTGCCCCGTCACCGTACCGGTTGTCTGGACGCCGGAGATTCTGGCCTCACAAGTCAAGGCCACATTATGGCTGGTCACCGCCAGGCCTATATAGACATTCGAACTCATTGAGATGCTCGGCCTCCAGACCAGCGGCGTCCAGGTCGAACCGTCGCTGGAATAGTAACCTCTGAAGTTGCCGGCGAAGTCGCGTTCCAGCTTGACCCAGTATGGAGCGGTTACAGCTTTTTGCCCATCCGTTGCCACCGAAGTGTCGCTGGTGGCGCTGCCGTCCGTATCCGTGCGGACCTGGAACCTGCAACCCTGCGTGGGCGTGCCGTCGGCATTGGTGGGCGTAATGTACACCGCGGCGAATTTCGAGCCCGGATCGAGCGTCTCGCGAATCATCACGCCCGCCTTTGCCCACGGGTCGGTATTATCCACACTGTCGACCCTGGCTGTTATCGAGCCGACGCCGGAGAGCTGTTTGTAAGCAAAATGGAACTCGTCGTGGGCGTCCCAGATATCGGTGCCGGAAGCGGTCATCGTGTAGGTGCCGGCCGGCCCTTCTGTGAAGCTGCCCACGGAGCCCGGCAAGCCTCTGAACCACAGCGATAATTCTTTAACGCCCCGAGCCGTCCAGTCCCGGTGGGAACTCAACGTCATGGCTGCCTCGGAATAATTCATGTAGCCCTGCTTGTTGTTGTTATAGGCCAGCGGCATCGATTGTTTGCCGCCGTGAAGGATGTTTTCCTCGGTAAACGAGTCCGTTGATTCGTCGCCTACCGCCGCTCCTGTGCCGTTACCGGCAAAATAAGGCGGAGTGTCCGGCGTTCCGTAGCCGAGCCCATCTTTCCACGTATACCATATCTGGTTCTCGGCGGCGTCGTAGCTCTCGAAGTCGTCCAGCACAAAATATTCCTGTGCCGTAAAGTACCAGATATTCCCCTGCCACATTCCGGGCGTCTCGACATCATTAACCTCATCGACCCGCCAGAAGTAAGTCTTGCCCAAATCGAGGGCCAGCGGACCATAGCCGGTCTCTGTCACGGTTGTAACCGGGGCGGTGCCGTCTGCCACCGCCTGCAAGTCCCCACTGAAGTAAACATCGTGCTTATCCGCCTGTCTTCCCGCTCTGAAGCCGAGGACCAAATCCAGCTCTACATCTGCTTGCCCGACAGCCGGACTTGGCTCTCTTGCCTGTACGGGTATGGAGAAGAACCTCACTTCACTTAGACCGAACTGCTGCAATATGTTCTTCCAGTTGCTGTTAGCAGTAAGTTTGACGTATTTTGCCGCCACGCCGCCCATATCAATAGTGGTATCATGCGCATAGTCGGCCGCACCGAGCGCCTGGGTAAATTCATGCGTCGTTCCCAATGTCGCATAGTTTTCGCCGTCGGCCGAATATTCGATAGTAACATCTTTAAAGCCTAAACCGATAACCGACTCCAGGCTCTCATTCGAGTTCCAGACCCACATTTCATAGACTTTTTGAACACTTTGAAACTCAAATTCAATCCAGCTCGGCTGATTCGCGTCCGCAGCGCTCAGCCACATCGTGCCTTCGCCTATGTTGCCGTGCAACAAACCGTCGGCATCAAGTCCCGAGCCGTTCACAGTATTTTCAGGCCCTTTGCCATCCTCGCTGCTGGAAGCCGTGGCGACTACATTATCGATGGCATAAGCAAATAATTCGGTACTAAAGCTCCAGACATCACCTCTGCGTACCGTATTATCGGGCGCAGCATTAACCTCATCGACCCGCCAGTAATAAGTTCGGTCGAATTCGAGCCTCTCCGGCAGAGCATAACTATTCGGAATAATGCGGCCCTGATAGACACCTGCCGGGTCGGCTGTCGCCGTGGCCTGGTCCACATCTTCTAAAACGTCCCCGAAGTAAACATCATGCGTCGCGGCAAATAATCCCGTTTCCCAGCCGAGCATAAGGTCCCGCGGCACATCCGTCGCACCGTCTTTAGGATTTGGGCTGAACGCTATTATACGCGGGCCGCGTGTGCTTTCGGGGGGGCCGGGTTCCGTGCCCGAAAGACTAAAATCGGGATTGGTCGTCAGAACGATCTTGTCGATGATAAGTCCATCCTCACGCACCCAGATATTAAAAGTGTGAACACCGGTTGTAGTAACCTCGAAACTCGGCGGGTCACTCAAGCTCATCAAGTCGCAGTTCCATTCATAAGAATTGCTCCAGCCGGTTAAAGCTACAAGAGTCGGTATTTCCTCGCCGTTCAGACCTGCATTGCAGGAGTCATCGTTCCCGCCGGCACCCCAGGCCAGAATCCATACATAGTACGTCCCGGTCTTGACAAAGTCAATCTCATACTCCAGACGCTCACTACTGGAGGCATAGCCGGAGTCGCCGTGTCCTCCCTGTCCGTTGGGTGCGTGCATGCCGATGATGCCGGTAAAACCATCAACCGGTCCGGTCTCCTGCCATTTATCGCCGCCCACTTCAATATTGGCATCGAAGTTCTCGGCTTCCACCGAAACGATCCCATCAGGGCCGGGATCCTGATTGAGCGGCTTGGCATTCGTTAAACCCGCAGCCAGACCAAGCACTAAAACAAGAAAAGCAACTTTTCTACACATAATAATGCTCCTTTCAAAAAAACGCTAAATCATAACAACCGATAATATTTCCCGTCTTGACTATCACCTTTGGTTCGTGTGTGCCCCACACATTTTTACGGTTTGAAAAGGCCTCCTTCCAAAGCCAAATATAAGGCTTTATATGAAAACATCAAAATCTGAAACATAAAAATAATTCAGATTTTAAATCGGTCAAAAGACCCGGATTCTACAGTTTCTCTATCCTATTTATACCACATTACCCACTTTTCCGTCAAGGATAACGGCGTAGAAATAGAAAAAAACGGCTGGATTTGTTCGAAAACGCGCAATTATTGTATATGCACGTTCCAACAGAAACCTGGCTAAAGAAGAGATTCGATATAATGTTCAATTACCGCCGCTTTATGAGGCGGTCATTTTCAGTAATCCTTGAACTTTCTCATCCAATCGGGCCAATCGGTCGGCTGGACACCGCCGCCTATGGTGTAGGGGCCGGCTTGTTTATACTCTCGATGCCATTTAAGGGTCCACAACTCTTTTAGCCCCACCTTGCGGGCCGAAAAATCCATTAACAGACAACCGGCGAATCCATCGTGCCGGTCAAGGCAGAACCGCCCCATCTGCGCATAATCATTCCAATCTTCGCCGCTAACAGTGGGGGGGGTATCATTGTGTAACGGCATGCCGTTATAGCGCATTCCCTCCATGAACAAGGGCACGTACCCGGCTCCCGCCACAGATGGCCCGCGCCAGAAGAAATCCGGAGTTCCCCGCTCGGGATGGGGTTCCTCGCCTGGATCGGGGTTGACAACCCAGCCATTGATTCCGTAACTTCCCTTCATTTGTGCCGGCTCGCCCTGCCAGTACCAGTGATCATCTCTCGTATATCCCCATGCCATTGTTACGCCAACCTCAGAGCCCTCAGCGTTGGAATTCACTCCATACTCATCCACCCACGGCTTGGTTGCGTTCGGACAACAGGTAAACTCATCATCCCATTTATAGTAATCCCTAAGTGCGTAAACCCATCGATTGGCTGTAGGTCGGTTACTAAAGCCCAACATAAACCGGCTGTCGTTGTCTTCGGCGTACATCGAGAAAAACAGGCCCCACTGCTTGAGCTTGCTTATGCACGCAACGCTCTTAGCCTGCAGCTTTACCCGCTGCAATGCCGGCATCAAAATCGACATCAACAACGCGATAATAGCGATTACGACTAAAAGTTCTATCAATGTAAAACCTCTCGTTCTTCGCTTGTGCATAAACAAACTCCTCTGCATATATTTCTGCTACCAAACTAATCTATGGGATGCGCAAAACTTCTATTCTGTTCTGCCGTATTTCGTACTTTCATGTGTTCTTTAGACCCTTCTTCAATTCACAGTCGTATTATACCTCCAAATCTCCTTTACTGCAACATCAAAATCCCTCAAAACCATAGGACAGTAAAGATGTTGTATAGCATAATATGACTCTGATTAAGTCTAAAACGCTCATAAGTATCTTATAGATGGTGCTTCCGCGGCACAGTTTTCGTGAGGATTTAAAAAACACGGGACCAGATAAGATTTTCCTTGAAGAAAAGCTTCAAATCTGGTATAAAAATGGTGAAATTTGTGTTTTATGGCTTAATTTTCATAATTCTATCTATAGCCTGATTTTAACTTCGGAAGGAGGGTTATTGTGTCCATAAAATCGTTTTATATAGCTTCTTTCGTCTGTTCAATCAGCTCATCCGGCCTGCGTGGTAATGGGCGCTCGTGAATTCGCGCCCGGCGATAATGAAAAATGTTTCTATCAATTCGGGGCCTATACTGATTGGCTCGGTATAGGCCCTGCTTGTTTGGTTCATTAACAATAAAATGTGTAAAATGTACGAAGTTAATTATCCAGGCCGCCGCTTTGGTAAAAGGGCCCGCTCAGGATAATGTTCGAGGTCTCGCTTATCCGAACCCCGTTAGTGGATTTACGTACAAAGCAACGGAAAGAAACTTTCGGCGGTCGTTCCGCATTCTTGAGGAATTCTGAAATGCAGGCAGATCATCGTATGACAATTAGCAACTTACAGAACAAGAATGGCATAAAGTCGAACGGCCGCGGATGGATACCAAAATCGCTTTTGTCTCTGGCATTATTGTCTGCCGGGCTGCTCGTGTTCGCTCAGAAGCCATATCTTCAGGGCGATTCGAACTCTGAGAGCGGGCTCGTTTTCAGTAATCCAAAATTTGTGCCCAAACAGTGGGTGGATGAAAATCGCTCGGTACCACACATATCTGACTATGCATTCATGGCACAGGAATCGCAGGTACAGGCCCCTTCGCCCATTATCAGTGAGTTTATGGCGATTAACGGCAGTAAGCCGCCGCTGGACGCATGGGAGCTTTTAGACGAAGACGGCGACTCGTCCGACTGGATCGAGATCTACAATCCTACGAATGCAACCATCGATCTGGACGGTTGGTATTTGACTGATGTTATCGACAATCTGAGCCGATGGAAATTCCCATCCGTCAAGATCCAACCAGAGAAGTTTATGATTATCTTCGCTTCAGGAAAGGACCGGAATGATCCGGATGATGAGCTGCACACTAACTTCAAGCTCACCGGAAGCTCCGGCTTCCTGGCACTTGTTAAACCTAACGGCGAAACAATCGAGCACGCTTACGAGTATCCACAGCAATTTGGCGACTTTTCTTACGGGCTAAGCATTGACGCGACCCGTTTGGCTACTGAAACGAAGCTCATAGCCCAGTTCGCACCTGCAGCGGCAATGATTCCAACAGATGACTCGCTCGGCCTGAGCTGGACCGAGCCGGCATTTGACGACTCACAATGGCGCGGGGGCAACACCGGCGTCGGATACGACTACGCAGACCTGATCGGCCTTGACGTCGGTGAGATGAGAAACGTAAATCAGACGGTATACATCCGCATTCCATTTATCGTCGAGGATGTCTCGCTCATCGACGAGCTGACATTGCGTATGAAATACGAAGATGGTTTCGTCGCTTATCTGAACGGCCGTGAGCTGGGCGGGGACAATGCCCCCGGCCTTCATGAGCTGACGTGGAATTCCGGCGCCAACGCCAGCCGGGATGACAATCTTGCCGTCGATTTTCAGGATTTTGATATTAGCGCCTATAAGGACTTGCTTGTTGTCGGCTTTAACGTGCTGGCCATTCACGGCCTGAACGGCAGCTTAGGCAGTTCGGACCTGCTGATTCTGCCGGAGCTGATCGCCACAGAGCTTGAATCGGTCGATCTTTCTTCGGCTACCGAAGGCTACTTCGACAAGCCCACGCCCGGCGAAAGAAACAGCGGTGCCATACCAAATCCCGGCCCGGCTATCCGCAACGTCACGGAGAATCCGCCGCAGCCAACCGCCAACGAAGACCTGATCATCAGGGCCGAGGTTACAGGGACGTTCGAACCTGTCGCGGGAGTATCACTGGTCTATTGTATTAATTTCGGCGCCAACACCAGCGTAAAGATGTTCGATGACGGACTTCACAATGACGGAGCGGCAGGTGACAACATATACGCCGCTGTAATTGCCGCCGGCGAATACGGTCCCGGCGACATGGTCCGCTGGAAGCTTATCTCGTATGATACCCAGTACAATATCTCCAACAGCCCTCTTTTTCTCGTGAAAGAAGGCAGAATACAATCGCCCGAATACTTCGGCACCGTGGTGGCCGACCCGTCCATTCACACCGCGCTGCCGGTCTTTCAGTACTTCGTCGAGAATACCGGCGCCGCAGGCCGCCGTTCAGGCACCCGGGCATCCGTGTTCTATGATGGCGAATTCTACGACAATGTTTTCGTACGCCTTCGCGGCGGCTACACTACTCACGGGCGAAAGTTCGAATTCAATGACGGCCATCATTTTCGCTTCGATCCCGGCCTGCCGCTAGTGGACGAAATCAATCTTAACGAACAGGGAGGCGACCCAACCTACATACGCCAGGTCCTGGGCTGGGAGACATACGTTAACGCCGGCCAGCCCGGCTGCCTTTCGTTTCCCATGCACGTAAGACGCAACGGCAGTTATCACGCCATCCGCATTTTTATCGAACAGCCGGACCGGGACCTGCTGCGCAGAAACAATCTTGATCCGGACGGCGCGCTGTACAAAATGTACGACGATCTGCAAGACGGAAGAATCGACGGGGAAGGTATCCACAGGAAAAAGACCCGTCTGGATGAGGATTCCAGCGACCTTCTGGCTCTGGCCGGCGGGATTGACACCCGCAATTCCAACCGGGATCAATTCGTGTTCGACAACGTCAATATCCCAGCTACGATAAACTACTGGGCCTCATCGGTAATCATGCACGAAAACGACCATACCCACAAGAACTACTACGCATATCGTGACACGTGGGACCCCGCAAATAATCCCGGCGGCACGAACGAGTGGATGTTCCTGCCCTGGGACAAGGACCTGACTTTCGGTATTAACAACGGCATCGGCGGCGTCATCGCTGATCAGGACTGGCCGGGGGATATACGCTCGCCAAGCCATCCGTTCTACGGTTGTTCCGAGCACCAGAAGAACGACCGCCAGTGGAATTGCCTGATCGACGCCCTTCACGATAACGAAGTAATTCGCCGGATGTATCTCCGCCGGCTTCGAACGCTGATGGACGAGCTGCTCCAGCCGCCGAATACGCCTTTAGCACAACGCAAGTTCGAAAAGAGAATCGACGAACTGAGGACGCAGCTCGACATCGAACTCGGCTCCAGTGGATGGTACCGCGATCTTGAAACGATAAAGACCGATTATCTGACGGTCCGGCGGCGGCACCTTTTCGAAAATCACAGCATCCACAATCCCGGTTACAATCAGAATGCCGGCATTCCCGACGCCCAGCCGGCCAGCGTTACGGTTAATTTCGGTTCGATCGATTTCAATCCCGTCTCCGGCAACCAGGACGAAGAATACATCGCGCTGTCCAATCCCAACGCGATTGAGGTTGATATTTCCGGTTGGAGTCTGCAAGGCGGCGTAGAACATCTATTCCCGCCGGGCACCGTCATTCCAAGATACGGCAAACTCTATGTCACGCCAAATGCCGTGGCTTTCCGCAACCGCACGAGAAGTCCGAGGGGAGGTCTCAAATTATTGGTACAGGGCAACTACAAAGGCCATCTCTCAAGCTGGGGAGAAACTATAAACCTTCTCGACAGCAACGGGACTCCGGTCAACGCCCATACTTACCCCGGCGAACCGAGCGACCAGCAGAGATACCTTCGGATTACGGAAATGATGTACAACCCGGCGGATAGGGACGTTTTTGATAGCCAGGATTATGAGTATATCGAGCTTAAGAACATCGGAACCGCCCCGCTTCCATTAACCGGCGTGAAATTTACAGACGGAATTTCTTTCAACCTGCCCGGCATAACTTTAGCTGCCGGCGGTTATGTCATTGTCGTGAAAAATCAGGATGCATTTACTTCGCGATACACAGTGCCCGGCGACGTAAAGGTTTTAGGCCCATACGATGGGCAGTTATCCAACGGCGGAGAAAATATCAAACTTGAAGACTCGACCAACAGCACAATTCTGGAATTCGGTTACAAAGACGGATGGTACGATATTACCGATGGGATGGATTTCTCTCTGACCGTAAAGGATCCAACGAGCACAGAAATCAATCAGTGGGACAGTAAGAGTTCCTGGCGCCCAAGCGCTAATTCCGGCGGCTCTCCCGGCTGGGATGATACCGAGCAGATCCCCGCACTCGGCGAGGTGGTAATCAACGAACTCTTAGCTCATTCACACGCCGGCGATCCGGACTGGATCGAACTGCACAATACTACTAATACTACTATAAATATCGGCGGCTGGTTCCTCAGCGACAGTTCGATTGACTTTATGAAATACGAGATTGCCGCCGGCACGACTATCGAACCATACGGCTACTTCGTGTTATATGAAGACCTGAATTTCGGCAATCCGGGCGATCCGGGCTGTCACGTACCTTTCGCCCTCAGCGAGAACGGCGAAACACTTTATCTACATTCCGGCCAAGATGGAGTGTTAACTGGATACAGCTATCAGGAGAATTTCGACGCTTCGGAAACAGGCGTCGCTTTCGGCCGTTATCAGAAAAGTACCGGCACGTATAATTTTGTGGCAATGAGCCAGAACACGCTGGGCAGCGCCAATGCCTATCCAAATGTCGGCCCGATCGTCATCAGCGAGATTATGTACAATCCCGTCTCCGGCAATCAGGATGAGGAATATATCGAGATGCTCAACATCAGCGATTCCGTGGTTCGTTTGTCCGAATACGACCCTTCGACTACGCTCAGGGTGAAGAGCTTCTTCATGCCGAGCGGAGACGAGGCATCGCAAAATGAGATTGAAGTCCCCTGGCGGCTTACCGACAGCAATGGAATCACCTTTGATTTCCCGCTCGGCACGGCGTTATCTCCGGGCGAGTATCTGCTGATAGTGAGGGATATAGCTGCATTCGATGCAGCATACCCTACGGCTGCAAGCGACGTCCGGATATTCGAATGGGGCGCCGGCAGACTTGACAATGCCGGCGAGAAAATTCAGCTCTCGAAACCGGGCGACCAGGTCGAGGAGACGCGTTATTATATCCGCGTAGACCGCGTCAATTACAGCGACGGCTCTCACCCAGCCGGCGAAGACCCATGGCCAACCGAGCCGGACGGGCAAGGCAAATCCCTGATGCGGAAGGTTTTGGCCGATTACGGCAACGATCCGGGGAATTGGATCGCTGCGAATCCTTCATCCGGCCAATAGATTTTCATGGATACTTATCGCTTTTCAAAGGCCAGGCAACCTTAACCGGGTATGTTTGCCGCGCTTGACAATCTGCGCATTATCATGTTTATTAGCGTTTGGCGGGTACTCCGCCTCTAAGTGGCTGAAGAAAAATGATAGCACAGAGAGTTGCAAACAATAGATTGAAGCAAGTGCTAAAAATCAGGGAGGTATTATGAATACGACTCAAATCGGACGCCGGGATTTTTTAAAAACAGCCGGTCTGGCGACCACTGGCCTGGTCCTGGGCGGTTGTCAGACAACGAGTACATCATCCGGCGGCAAGGACCGCCCCAATGTCGTTGTTATCTTCACCGACGACCAGCGATGGGACTGTGTCGGTATTATGCCCAAACCGCTGCTGGGCATGAAAACTCCTCATTTGGATCGACTGGCCGGAGAAGGAGCACTTTTCGAGAATATGTTCGTTACGACCTCGCTTTGCTCGCCGAGCCGGGCTTCGTTTCTTTCCGGGCTGTATGCCCACTCGCACGGCGTGATGAACAACTTCACGGACTATCCCACGAATCTGGCAAGCTACCCGCGCCGCCTGCAGGAGGCCGGCTACAACACCGCCTATATCGGCAAATGGCACATGGGCGAACAGGATGACGAAAAGCGGCCCGGCTTCGATTACTGGATCACACATAAGGGTCAGGGCAAATACTACGACACGACCTTCAATATCAACGGAACGCGACAACTGGTCAAAGGCTACTATACTACACGCGTCACCGATATGGCCGCGGACTGGCTGAAGGACAAGCGCAAAACCGATAAGCCGTTCATGCTGATCTTAGGGCACAAGGCTCCCCACGGTCCTTTTGTACCCGAGGAAAAATATAAACACACTTACGATGATGTCCCTGTCCCTTATCCAGAGACCGGCTTTCATCTGGAAACCAAGCCGAAATGGGTGACTGAGCGACTGGATACATGGCACGGCATCTACGGGCCGCTCTACGGCTTTCGCAAAGATTTCCCGGACAAACGCCCCGATGGCGTCGATATATTCGGAGATTTCGTCCGCAGCTACGCCGGCACAATCAACTCGGTCGACGACAGTGTAGGCGAGATTTACAAAACGCTCGAAGAGATCGGCCAGCTTGATAAAACGCTCATCATCTTTACGAGCGACAACTCATTCCTGCTCGGCGAACACGGCATGATCGACAAGCGAACCATGCACGAAGAAAGCATTCGTGTCCCGCTGATCGTTCGTTATCCGAAACTGGTCAAACCCGGAACGGTTATAAAGCAGCAGGTCCTGAATATTGACATGGCTCCTTCGATTGTGGATATCTGCCGAACCGGGCCGTTCGAAAATATCCACGGCCGGTCCTGGAAACAACTGCTCAAAGGTAATGAAAAAGGCTGGCGAAAATCCTGGCTCTACGAATACAACTACGAAAAACAATTTCCCTACACGCCGAACGTGCGAGGTGTCCGCACCGATACGTGGAAATACGTACACTATCCCCACGGTGACGGCGGGCCGGACCGCCACATGGCCGAACTGTATAACCTCAAGGAAGACCCGAACGAAAAAAACAACCTTATTAATGATCCGAAATACGCTTCTATCGTCAAAGAATTGAAGGCCGAACTGGCCCGTCTGCTCAAACAAACCGGCGCGTTACCGGACAAGATGCCTCTTGATGAAGGAGTAAAAATAGAGCTGCCGGAAGAATCGATTCGATAATATAATTGCCAAAATTGTACTGAAATATATTCATAGCAACGCGGGCCGGGAGCCTGCATTAGATATTACATTTGGAGGTTTTATCATGAGTAAGGGCAACAAAAAGACTTCAAGACGTGAGTTTTTACAAGGTGCGGCAGGAGCCGTGACGGCGTTTACGATTGTGCCGCGTCACGTGCTGGGACAGGGGATGACTCCGCCGAGTGAAAAACTAAATATCGCCGGCATCGGCGCCGGCGGCATGGGAGGCGGCGACATCAATGCCGTGGCCGGCGCGGGCGGCAATATCGTAGCGCTCTGCGATGTCGATC